>Ga0209363_1000492_pt1 | contig 15553 bp, 9 predicted proteins | sample WorMetexBAHAMAS3_FD_187385 | JGI IMG/M metagenome (GOLD analysis project Ga0209363, IMG submission 187385) | Marine gutless worms symbiont microbial communities from Max Planck institute for Marine Microbiology, Germany - Inanidrilus exumae... | ecosystem: Host-associated > Annelida > Digestive... | reverse complement strand
CCATTGCCACAAGCTAGCAGCAGCGACTAATTCAGCATATTAACTGACTAGATACAAAATTTAAAAAAACAAAACCTAGGATTTAAAAATAAAACGAAGGCAAACAATGCGTGCAATGCCAGTCATTCAGCAAACACGACATGTCGAGACATTGCAAATTCTCATACAACAAGACGATGACATGAACCTAGCATAACAAATCTCCAGCATTAAAAACAGCTATGTCCTAACAACAATTACACAACAATAAATAAATAATTTAGGTGTGGTTGCATCAAGCTCAGTTAAGTTTAACCATAGGTTAACTTCACTCAGTGGCAGGTAGCACAACGGGTAGAGTGTTTGGTCACGGGTTCAAATCGCTACCTGGGGCAAAAGCTGCATAACAACCTTCGGCAAGTTGTTCACACCAATGTGCCTCTATCATCAAGCAGTATAACTTGGTACCAGCCAAGAAGCGGTGATACTCTGCAGCTGGAAAGATGCCGGCCAGAAAAGTAATGGCTACCTACTACTGGGTGGATGACTTATAGTCAACCTGCAGGCTGACTGCCTGTACACCGGGATGGCTCTGGGCCCAACGCTTGGTAATGAGTATGGGAAGCATTTACCTTTTTAACTCAGTGGAATCGTCATGACAATGTTGGGTTACATGGCACATCAGACTGCCACAGAACTTGTTGGTTATGGTAATATGGACAAGAGACAGCACAGAGACAAAAGTAATTCTGACTAAGCACTCTACACATCACTCAGTTCATCTGCACCTTCAGTAAAATGTACCAAACACACTCTCGTACATTTAACCCAATACCAATCTTCCGCGCATCTCATCAGGTATTTCAACAACAGCAGCAACGACAGAAATAAATAAAACAATACTACATGAATGATGCAGGTGTTCAACATGATACCAGTGTGATAATTTCCACATCCTGCGTATGTTTTACAGACAAATATATTAATACTAACGATAATGCTGATAATAAAAACAGAAAAAACAACAACACAAACAACAGCAGTAACTGGCCTATGACAACATATGACCTCACATCAATTCTCATACTGCCTCACTGTGACGTAAACATTTTTTCTTCATACACTTCAGCTTTCAACTTCCAACATTACTTTGAAGAAATACACTTAATGGACACTGCGCAAGAGCCAAATTCTTTCGATTAACGATTAAATCAAAGCAGAAATCGTTTTGCTATGTTGCGCTCTGGCTCTGTATCAGCCACAAATACTGATTGAAATACGCATATACAACAAGGGAAAATGACGAAACAATAACATATCAACAGGAAAATGCACTGGTAGTCTAAACAAGAATCCGATTCACTTGATCAAGAATTGAAACTTAGATCTTAATAAGTGATGCAGATTAAGTTAATCTTGTCTACAATAATACATGGCCATGCTCTATCTTGTAATAATGCAATGGCTATAATTAACTTGTTCGTGATACGTGTTAAACTTCACCATGTGAATTCGATGACTAATGACTATATCTAAAGAACAGAAACACGATCATTCAAAAAGAACAATATTATCCATCGTAACAGTACTGCAATAAAAACTTATGGTTCTTTGGAAATAGGCAAGCAGGACTTTCTGAGATTGTTCCCATCACACAGTACATTAAACAATTCAACGGCAATCAAACTGGCCAATTCCAAATGTGAGTCTATTTTTCGTCATGATTTAAAGACTGGTATCGGCTCGGACAGCCAGCATGCAGTGTGCCTTCCACCATGATTCAACTGGCGGTTCACCAAAGGATAAAGAACAGTCGGTTAATCTTCACCTAGATTTCTTTGTATCAGAAAACTAGAGTTGCGAGGCTATCATACAATGTTGTGTCATGATTATAATGTTTAGCCATTTTGATAGCATTCCAACTTGTGACAGACAGACAGATACACAGACAGACACATGACCATGGTAAACACTGCACAATGCTATTGCTAGTGAAAACTGAAATTGGCTTAACAAATGTAGCACAAGCTAACAGCCGATGGATAGCCAACTTATTGACCTCATAAAACTATAATAGTAGCAAGAGTAATCAATATTACTTTGTAGCACTTAACATAAAAAACCTATCAAAATTAGCAACAAAGCTATAAAATTTCACGCAAATGTCGTACAATGATAAGTACCACGTGCACTAAAAAACAAAAAGTAATCAGCTGACAGTAAACAGCAAAAAATAAATTAGCGAAATAAAAACATATAATTTTGGTAATCATAATATGCATTATGAAATCTTTTAGCCAATTTCATTTACTACAGTATTTTCCTGAACATCATCAACCTAAACATACTGTTTGCAGTACGTTTAGGTTGATGATAAAAATCTTGTATTAATAATAAGAAGTATGAAAATTATCACAATGCAGTCAAATATCAGAATTAAAGCCATATAATTTTTGATGCTGTATTCAAAAGGCTTAAATTGTACAATATTTTCTTAAACAAAAAAAACACAAGACAGTAAACAACCACAAGGCTGGATGAAACACGATTAATTATTCATTACTGGGGCTACAACAGTGCTTTCTGAAACATTAACACTACAACAATCCGCACTGACATCGCCTCTGAAGTTACGACCATATGGCGCTATACAAATGTGTATATTATTATTATTATTAGTAGTAGTAGTTATTGCCACCAGTTTTACTCATCATCAGCTATTAGTCTCTCTATGCACTGTTCACATCAAAGCCTAGCATAGACGACCTGCCTTAATTGCACAACAAAAAACATAATTATCGCTTGCCGATCACCATAAAAGCCGAACCCTCCAAAGAGCACTGCATTGTGACAACTGTGTGCAGGATAAGAAAGCACATTATCAGAACAATCACACTGGAGAAGGAAAATTTAACCTAGTTTTAAGTGGGTTTCATTTCTATGTTTCTTGGTGGTTGTAGGTTTGGGTGTTGGTACCGCTGCAAGCGATTAACTGTAATGACTTTTTGTTTCCAGAATATGTCAAATGAACACTGTCTGCTGCCCAGTTCAGTAAATATGTGGTCACATTTGCATAGTGTTTATTCACACATGACAAACAACAAAACCGCAAGTAGAAGGCTCTCTCATATCTCAATGATGCCTGAAAGAAAATTTCTGTATTTGAAAGAAATCAACAACTTACTAACAGCCAACATGTTACATATTTGCATGTCATTTATGTTATATTATCTGGCGATCAAAACTATGATAACGAGATGCCAAACATATTTCGCAACATGGGCACGTTGAGATAGTATCGATGAATGTGATGCAAATGAAGGTTGATGCTAGGTTTATCAAGACGTTCTGACAGGAGTACTGCAACAGCCTCAATGTGACCAACTCTCAAGAAATGGCAAAGTCCAGGGTTAGGCTACGGTGACAGAAAAACCATTATTACAATTAGTACCAAGAGCCCCTTGTAGTGTAAAATCGAGCCGATGAGGGTAGTTTCCACACCGATAACTATTTTGATCCACCAAGCAGTTTTGTCATAACTCACTCAATAATCCCACAAAATTTCAAAATTTTACATACTGCATGGCATGGCCTCCAAGGTGGTTTACAATCACTGCAATATTCACATTCTGATAAGCTCTAAAACAATATCAATATGATCAATTATCCTTACACGTTTCAGCTGGAAAAAGCAAAACTCCCAAAATGTACACAAATTCCCCAATTTTGGTGGAACACCCCAAAATCTGGTCGATCCAACAACCACAGCAAAGCCATTTTCCAAGTTTCATAAAAGATCCATACATAATCTTTTTATAAATCTTGCTGAATGAAAAATACCAAGTATCCCATAAGCTCGCTGCTTCACGACGGTGCTTCACTAATGCATCGAGACACACAAAATGACATGTATTTAAGTACAGTGGCAACACAGATGCTAAAGGCAGCATCATAAATTTAGTAAATATCTGATGAAAGTGAAAATGCCAGCCACTCCTCGTACACTGATGTACCTGAGGACTTCAGACAATATTTCTGCCAGATTCTCTACTGTATGTTAGAGTGCTGGTACCAGTGCAGCAACTGATTAACCACAAAGTCTGATGAGAATCTATGCCGTGAGTCAGCCATATGTATAAACAAACGTCGAAAGTACTTTGGCATCGCCATCTCGTCACCCCTCACAGCTGCAAATGGATTCGTCCAATCTTGATCCCATCTAATATATGGTTCCTCAGACCCACACAAGTCAGCTCCCCAAACAGAATCTGAATTGGTTCACACTAGTTTTTGCACAGCGGGGCATTAGTCCACGAAGACCTAGGCAGCAGGTCTTCTTTCTCAAAATGGGTGGAGTACTACTTCATGTGGCTTTCGATGATGAGAAGGCATGTCTAGTGCAACTGAAATAGGACTTCTCTATTGTGAGATGGAAAGACCAGGGAACCTACCATCTCATCCTCCCGTACAACACTATGGACGATGCAGGCACAAAGAAAAGTACGTCCATGTTGTGGCCAACCCTAAGATCGAGGACAGCTAAAGAATAGAACAGAATAGAACTTGTGACTGTCACACAGACCACGCTACATGTGCCACATGTAGTAACAGGCCATGTATATGCACTGTGTGCATGCGATGCGGCCTAAAAAACTATATCACCAAACAAGCGCTCAAAATACTCAGCGGAAACACCACAACTGATAAAACATCCACCAACTTAATTCTAACAAGCTGTTCCATGGGGCGCCAGCGAAAGCTGCTACAGAGCGTGATCACAAGTCAAGATACAAGGGTCCAGCCAATATGAATACGCCCGACTCATCTAGTCCGCTGCCTATGCACTAGACAACACTGCGTGACACAGTATAGCAACAAATCACATATTTGAGCTTCACTCGTTGATCAGCTGTGAAATGCTCTGAATAAATAAGAAACAAGAAATAATCTTGGATGATTCAATGATCCGGTAATTTCCCCAACATTTCTACATTTCCCTCAGTATGTGACGCTTCCAGATTGTGCAGGAAAGAGGTTAACCTGCTGCAATCAAGCAGTAAGTAAATGACTATGCACTATGGACTAGCATGAGTGGTGCGAACTGCCACTAGCATGAAGACCTGACCTTAGCAAGTCTCACATGACGGACTATATACAACAAGACTGACATACAGCAGAGTCACTACTAACTCAGACTAGCAAAACTCTGTTGTGGGCGTCTACTATATACACCCAAGATGTGTTAATGTGTAGAAATGGTGGCAGTAGCAGACTGGGTGTTGCATTTCTGCCATCGACTAACATGACCTGGGACTAGAAAGCGCTCACTGGAGTCCTCACCGACCACTTTAGCAACATTCTTTTCTCTCGTGACCAACTGACCATGCACTGTGACCAACAACTTTGACCTTCAAAAATGACCTATAGGTATTGTCAAGGTGAACCAGATATCCAGGTCAACGACCATTTACTTCAAACGTTACTGTCTGGACACACACAGTGGTCGGTAATACAGGAGAAAAGTGTGAGTAAAGTGAGTTCATTCTCGTTATAAAGGGACCGCTAAATGAAGTCAGTTGGTAGATGTGACTGTGGTATAATTAACAGGCCTGTATGGAGACACCTCACTGCCCCGTGACTCAAATTTCCACATCAACCATCCACGGAAATTCGACCAATATTCATCAATTGCTGCCGTTTCCAGTAAAACGGTTAGCACACAACTGTACTACGATGATTTCTGTACACTGCAAACTGTATCACACAAACTAGAAGTGTATCACACGGCTAGTAGTGTCGCGTTTGGACTAGAGGCCTGTACATGGGTGCAATGCTCTTGCAGCGAAACGAGGGACTACACTACAGTACAGCGCAGCGACGGACACGGCTGATGATGGCTTCCAACATCTCAGCAACAGCTAATTACAAGCAACCGGTGACATAAATATTCATTGCCGACTCTCCCAGCAATATGTACATGCATTGCTGACACTCCCAGTAATCAACATCAACTGACAACATAGCAGTCACATCAACCGTTCTTCTCTGCCACTTTGCAATTAAAACCACGAAACTTTGCCTAACAAATGTTCGTCAGCTGTTCGTCTATCCAGGGGATAGACAGACAAATCAAATCCCTCAATATACTAACTAGGAGTATATCCACAAGGAACATCCACAAATACTTCACCCTTTTTTGTATGCTTTTTATGCTCAAGACATAAGGGACTGACAGTGTTAGGTTTAACAGTGTATAAAAAACGTATGTTAGCCGAGCTCTCCAGATCCTCTGGTACAGCTTACACGAAAGTCCCCGATAAAAATGATAATCTAGCTTATAACGCACACTTTCACAGAAATTATCAAACCCGCAGCAATCATATCTGCTGCAGAGTCAGCAACTGGGCACCTCTTACTCCAAACGGTAAAGTCTACAAGTAGAGCACGCTGGCAGTCATCTGAATGGTGAACTACAAGCCACTAAAACATGATGTCACACAAATAATCCAAAATAGCAACAGAACGAGAGACCCACTAATAGCGCCAGGATACGAGGGCAATACAGTCAAAGCCTGTCAGTGTGTATACATAGGCGGTGTGCATTTGTCTCTAGTCGTCACGCTGTACATCTGCCGGGCCGGGCCGGACACATCAACAGCACAGCGGAGATGTCTGTGACAGGGTGAGAAAAGCTGACAAACTGCGCTAGACGCAGTTGACGTATCATAGAAGCTCGTACTGGCGCAGATGCATGCGCTGGATGATGTCGCGGCAGTCGTTGAAAACCCGTCTGATGTTCTCCGTGTCGACGGCACACGTGAAGTGAGGGTAGCAGTAGTGACGACCGTCAGATATCGCTATTTTCTACACCGACACATCACACACTTAACACATTGTTAACTGAACTGTCTGTAGCAAACGGCCGCACTCCTTTCTTTTGCAGTCAGTGTTAAAACTACAAAGCCGTCACTTAGGTCGCATCAGAACTCAACAACCATCCATTCACTCATATTCGTTTAGTTGACAGGTCGCAACTAAGACATTGATAATAAAGTAAAATCGATGTTAAAATACTCTTAAAAGGTAAAATGCTGGTTAACATACTGAGCACATGTGACAGTAAAAGCTGAGCTAGATAACTTATAACAATCTTAGTAAAGTAAACGAATGATAAAACTGTTATCAAACAAATGAGTGTTTTTCAAAATAAACTGCCTGTCACGATATCTATTGCAGAGTTCATAATGACTGTCAGATGTTGGTCGCAGAAGGCTAAACAGAACAGGACTGTCATCTGAAATAATGCGCTGGAATAGCATGTCATCAGCAAATTCAACAAGTCTGCTTGATCTGGAGGACACAGACAGCTGTGAACACTACGATGGAGAAACGTATCCAGATGTTGTCTGTCAGCCGCTGATGTGAATCCCCATCACTAATCAGGCACTTTAAATTTAGTGAGAGTCGTGCACATAATGGTGCTGCCCTCTGGTGATTCAAAATGTCACCTTGTAGCCTGCGTCCTTAGCCAAAATGTTCCCTCATGTGAGTAGAACTTTTTGTTAGACCCTGACCATCAAATATAACCAAGACGGTGTCAAGGTGAACCATCAAGCCAAATATCTGGGTCAAAGGTGGTGTCCTGATACATCTCACAAACAACAACACATGCAACGTACCAGTTGACATAAAGTGGTTAGTTAACAATAATGCCATGTGAGATGAAATATCCAGAGTCAGCTGCATGCTATCACGACTCATAGAGCGGTAACTAACGTGACTGAGAGCTTCCGCTGTGTTATATCACCACAGCCAAATGCTTTCTTATAAAGCAACAACAACCATGTTATGGCCACTATATAGGTCAGGTCAGGTCATTGTAACCTGTACTGGCCAGCACCCCCTATTAAAAACTTATGGTTTTTGGAAGGGAGTTTTACAGCCCACACGCCCGTGTCAGTGGTAACTACTGCAATTGGATTATGGAGAAGATAAGTGAGCTCTCTTCAGTGGTGCCACCCACACCATAGCCGCAGCGTCAGCTGTCTTATAGAAGTGTAATGAATTTAACCCAAATCTAATTTAGACATTTCTCAGCTCCGATAGCAAGAAAACTGGTGACACAAAACTAGAAAAGAAACATAATACTAAAAACAGTACCTTTCAGATAATTAGCATATGTTTACCCAATGCTTTTATTGTCACTATTATTGGTTACAACAAAATGCTATTCTAAAATAAGCCATAAATCTTTTACCAAGAACTCATCCCGGAAAAAGTACTTTGCTCTCACAAATTCTGGATCCTCGCCAGTCTCTAGCTGTTCTAAAAGGCACAAAACATTTTCAACAAATTCACATTACTGAAACATACAAGAAACCCTCCATCAACAATTCGCAAACTAGTAACAACAAGATCTGAGAAAAAAATTATTATGGTGCAAAACAAACAAAAAACATCACTAAACAACACGTGTTCCAATAACTACATAGCTACAAATGAATTTCACAATAGACTATAGGGCTCTGTTGAGTGTGTAACTCCACCATGCCACACTGAATTTAGTGAAGTGTCATACACATGTCAAGTCTTACTTATGAAATGACACAGATTGCTGTAACAACTGCAGTACAGAGAAAGTAAGACTGTACAATTCACGAGAGTGTACTAACGATCTGTTGTGTACATGGCAAACGCCGGAAAATAGTCCTCAATCTTTGACTTGCCACTTTTGACCTTCTCGGCGAGCAGATCTTGCTTGTTCAAAAACAGAATGATTGAGATGGAGCGCAGCCACCTGCAAACATGACCACTTCAGCATCAATTTTCCACGTCTGGTCTTGCAGCAGTTTCCACCAACTCTATACACACTGCTGCAGCAGTAGTATTAGATGCTGGACGCATACCTATTTTAGTTCAGAATGCAGTCCAAGCTGCATGCGCCCCACGCTGCAGCTGGCTACAGTGTTGCAGCTGCATTAGTAGCTGTATGTAGTGTTGTTAGTAGCACTCAGTCAGTCAGTCAGTCAGTTGCTGTCTGTCTGTTAGAGTAGAACGTTGTTGGTTGCATTGTTCCATTATTAGCTATGTGCTGAGTGTTGATCTATACATTAAAGAATATCTTTCGGTTACCTCTTGCTTGCTATTTAGTAGCATATATTCTGGACAATTCTAGTACTACAAGAAATTCCTTTTTAGTTTTAGTATTTATATAGTCCAACATCATTTCATACATCATTTAGTATTAGTTCATCATCGATATGGGTAATTCCATGTCAAGTGTATCACAAGTCTCATACGTAAACAGTTTCACTCATACTTAAGCATTAATTCTCAAGGAGGTTCCATCTGTAGAGATTTAAACGTCAATCTGCATCAACTGAACTGCGTCAACCACAACTCAACCCAAACTGAGAATATCTGTTCGACATAGGCCTGTGAAGCCGGCTGACAAATGAGGTCCTCAGCAAGTCCTAGAAATTATGACAGTCCCAACAATGCCAAGGAATTGGCATTGTTGGGACTGCCAGTATTCGTAGGACTTGCTGAGGACCCCATCTGTCAGCCGGAACTATATATCTATGACAAAAATGATGTTAAAAAGTCCAAATAACCTTACCGATTAGACCAGATACTGGTAAAGAGCTCGAGCGACTCTTGGATTCGGTTCTGGCTGACATCCTCACGTAGAACAAGGTTGTAACTGCTACACGCCGTCACAAATATGATTGCTGTAACGTCGTTGAAACACTGGATCCACTTGCGACGTTCATCTCGCTGACCTCCGACGTCAAACATGCTGTCATTTCACACCAACATCACAACTCAGTCTCTCTATCAAACTTTCTTTATCTTTTGCCCACCTAGTTGAGTTGTGGTTTTGCGTCCCAGTCGACACAAAACAGGTCATTTCGGAGACGTTCTTTCCAGCCAATCTCTTGGCGTAGTACTAAAAAACTGAAACAAACAGAACAAAAACAAACATCCATCCGTAACAAAATATACTACAACATTAAATTAACCCAAAAAACTAAAGCCAGGTTTAGTCGCCTCCTACGAAATCTGGCCTGGAAATGGAAAGGGCCTATTCGGTGTTTCTGCGCTTCATAAATATGCCACTTACTTACTAACTTAGACACTTACCCACTTACTTACAGCCCCAAGATTCACACGGGGCACAAGAGCTCAGTAACCGCTATGATGGCTGACCATGGTGTAAACAACAACTGGTCAAAAATATTTGACGAAAAGCCACATCAGAGGCAAGGGGAAGATTTTTCATGGGGGACATAACACTAACCACTCGGGAGCCATGCAGTTGGCTGTTATGTCATTATTGATGACCAAATGATCGTTTTTGCTGCATACACACAGCAGACTCCCAGTGGTATTCAATGGGCCAAAAAACCCCAAATTGCCCCTTCCTGTGGAAATCTCAACCCCATCTAATACAAGGTTCTTCGGGCCCGAGCGAGTCAGCCCCCAAATGGCATCTTGATCGGTTCAGCCGTTTTTGCAAGGCCAACGCGTGTGACCAACACAGACAGACACACAGACCATGCTACGGGTGACATCTGTAGCAATAAGCCACATCTATGCAATGCATGTGAGGTGGCCTAAAGACAAACATTATTCATAACAATGACAGCCCATGTGCTTAGTACTAAAATCACAGTGGTCTGTATGCAAATAGGTATTTCAGAAATTTTTTAAGTTTAACACCCCATCTCCAGCTGGTTACCCCTTCCAGTGGGCAGATCTGGACCCCATCTGCACAAAGTAGCTGTTCTCTGTGGTAACCCTCAACCAAAACCAACTCTATTCGTTTCGGCGTTGACTTAGTCACATCTATCTGCTTCGGCTCTCATGTCAGCGCGGCTGATACCTTGACGCTGCTAATCAAGGCATCAGCAACGGTCACAGTTTATAGAGGACACCGTCGAACCCAGGTTAACTCCATGTTCATCATGTGCATAGGAACTATTAGAAATAATTCTTTGGTAGGCAGACGGGCCGAGTCGAACCCCGGCCACTAAGAGTGCCATGCTCTACTACACATGGCGGCCGAGTGCGTTAACCACTCGGCCACAAAGGCAGGTTCGGCATTGTCACAAGTGTCACAGACCGACAGACACACAAACAACCTATATGACAAGCTGAACCATTACCATAGTTGGCTAAAAACTGAAAGCAGAAGGAGGTGAGAGCTGTCAGTATTGTCTAATCAATCTGTACGCCACCAATGCCTCTAACTACAAATTTCATGCCACCATACAGATGCTTTTTATTGTTAATATTATTGTCAGCATACGTGTCGTCGTCGCATAGTCAGTGGAGACAACTGCGTCATCCTATAATGACCATCACTGACCACTGATACCCAGTCAGACCTTATACCATTTTGGTGCATGAAAAACGTCCACAATTCAAACAGTTGTCTTGAGAACTAAAACATCATTTTAGATGACATGTGTAGGTTTAACACTGCATGCTTAGAGTGACAAAACTGGTGTTGTCATTAGAGAGAAAGTATCTTTATTGCAGCATTTGAAATCATAACATCATTTTATAGTTTACTTAATAAACATCTGTTTAACTGACAATAATATTTCCTGAAACAGACAGCCGTTTTTGCATAATATCAGGAAAATGGATGAGATGATAAAAGAACTTGTTGAAAATTTCCAGTAAAGGGATGAAAAAGTGGAGAAAAATAACAGAAAATGGCTGATCCAGGTTGACTAAAAAATACTCATTAAACCACTGCGTGTGTGTCTGTCTGTCTGCATGTGTGTGTCAGAAAAAAACTTGGTAACATACTGAAAGTTGACTTTGTCCACCATAAACCGAGTCTCAAAAATTCCAGAAGTAAGGACTCGACAACGTAGTATGTCCTACAGAAAAAGCACATTGCTCATACATCAACTAAGCTACTATCGGCAACCACTTCAATCATGACGGTTTTTAGTGTTGTGAAGCATAAAGTGATGACGTCGTTGAAATATGTCATTCTGATCTTCCTATGTCAGCAGCAGCTTTCAAAAAGTTGTCAACAGCTTTCCACAAAATGTAGGAAATGGGTTCCCGGTGTCATCTAAGACAGGAAACAATCGATTGATTTGAAAGTCGTCCTCAAAACCTTCTGTTGTGAGCCTCTTAAGACTGTTACTTTAATGAACAGAACAGTTAAATTGATAAGAATAAGTGTCACAGTGGCCTGCAGTGTCACAGTGGCCTAGCATGTCTGACTGCGGTTTGAGATGACCCAGGTTCAAACCTCACCATAGGCAGTTGTGTTTATCATGACAGCCACTGCGATATACAGTCTTGGGCTTGGTTTGCACACCCTTACTGCAGTGCCCAGGTCAACTCAGCCTTCCACCCTCCGTGGGATGATAAAACGAGTAGCAGCTCTCGGGCTCAGTAATAATAAATGGCGATGGTGGATGCGGACAATAGCTGCCATTTCTTTCTGGCGGACTCACAGTCAAAGTTGGTTGGCTTGGTCTGGGGTTGGCGGCCACCTCGGAGCTTAGTCTGCATTCATCAAATGAACCAAGTAAACTCTTGCAATGGCTTTGCCACGATGAGCACAATCGTCGTGGTTATTATTATTAATATCTGAGCAATACCGCTATTTTTTGTGAGCTTGCTGAGTTGCATCAGACTATGAAAACCGTTGTGTCCTCTAAACAACCTAAGAGGAGGAGAGACATCAGAAACTCTCAATTTTGTGGGATACTCAGACTAACTGTGCCAAAATGGCTTAGCAGATCAGGAATGAAAACTACTCAGAGCTTTGCTAAGCTGTATTAGAAAGTAGTCTAATCTCCCTCAAAATAAGGATATCTCGCTGTCCCTTCATCCAAATCTTGAGACTTTGAACATCAAACAGTATAGCATAACTGGCAGAAGTATATGTAATATATTATAAGCAAGTAAATTCACGATTTCTTCTCAATTCTGCATTTTTTTCAGGCTTTGTGCAGGTATGAACTCTCTGAGGACTCTCCTGAGTGAGCTCTTTTTGACACATAGGTGACTCCAGTCATAATTTCAATTAAATCCTAATATTTATTCAACAGATGAAAAAATTAATGCCAAGACACGTTAAGTAAAACTGAGCACATTTTAAGCACATTATTCTAGACAGACAATGCAAAAGCACCATTTAATCATTGACTGATGAAGCTGCAATGATACCTGCTCGGTTGGCATGTAGTCGGATGTTTTCACCACATTTACACGATCCAGAAAACTGGACACATGACACACAGACTGGTTTGAATTACATGTCTTTGTTTTGATGGCTGTATTCCAGGTAAACCTGGATCAGCCAGTTCTCATCAGTTATATCGTCCACTTGTTCCAGAATAGAATGATTAAGTAAGTAAGTAAATTTATAGAGCATGGTTATCGTCAAGGTACTCTAACGCACTGAATGTAGGGTTCATATCGTAGCCCAACGTGCTAATCAATATAGGCTACTGTGGCGTTTTATATAGCGATATCGTACGATATTTACTTACTTACTTACTCATTAAGTGAAGTCCTGACGATGGACAAACAATGCAGGTCGGCAATAATTATCTCAACGACAGTCATTTGCCGCATGAAATATCGCGAATAGACGGCCGCAGCAGCTTCAATTCCGTGTCACAACGACCGTGTCTGACACCTGGCAGTCACAGTGTCCTTTGAAGTTCCTGATGCCACCTACGTCGCAAACTGCCACGGCGGTCTGGCGTGGGTGGTCGTCCGTGGCGGATGGCTACAGCATGATCATGGGGATGTATGCAGAGTGGGCAAAGTACACATAAAACAAGGCCGCATCTTGTGCGGCCATTGTGACTTGTGCCACGGAATTGAAGCTCGTGTTACGTGTGTGTGGTGGCAAGTGTGGCGGCAGCATCAAATGACTGTCACTGCGTTAATTATCGTTGTGCCGGCGTGTAACGTGCATGCATGATATCGTTGGATCCTTGGGCGCCACGATATCGCAAGGTCGACGAATCTGCAATCAATATCACGTAATCGATATGACCCCTAGCTGAATGCACTAGTATCGTGCGAACAGGTACATTTTAAGCAAATGTCTGAAACAGCCTGCACTGATAGTCAGGAGTTCCAGACTGTGGGGCCGGCAACTGAAAAGACCCGACGGCCGTAAGTGTTGAGCTGGTAACAAGGTACTGCAAGCAGCTGACAGTTGGTGGAACGCAGGTGTCGCCAAGTGTCGACACCGGCGGCCGGATCACAGTAGTCCGACAGGTAAAACGGTGCCCAGCCGATCATACACCGGTGAATTGTCAGTGCCGGCTTGAAAAACACCCGTATTGGGACGAGTGACACCTGTTATTTTTCACGGGCCTGATCAAATCAACTAGTGTAAAAAGCACTAAAGGAAACAGAAAGCATTGACCCAAATTGGTGGCCTAGCTTCATCCTGTTTTCATTCATCACCAGAGACCTTATGTAAGAAACGTTGCTCCCTTTATGCTGGCTCTCAGACACTAATACCAGTGTAAATTCAACAGTTCACGTACTTATTACAAGAAGCTCATCTTTTACAGAGAAGCCACATGACACTGTCACTTAAAAACTCTCTCAAGTTAAATCCAATTCTACGTGATAACCGACAACAACATTTGGTGAAACTCTCATCCCAATGACATCAGGAAGGGAGATACACACCCTGCCTATATCTCTATAGCAAAATGGCATCCATTTACTTACTATTTGGCACAGTCAATGAGCTGAAACTCGTTGGATCTTTCAAACGCTGCCTGAACACCGGCGTCTTTCCACAGCTCCTCTGTATGTTCGTAGAACTCCTGCAACGTACACAACCATCTTGACGGCCATTTTCAAAGTTACCTCTGTTAGCGTTAATACCCCAAAGACTGAGCAAATTTGTTTTGTAAAAAAGAAGACGTTGCAAAGACGATGACGGCCACTGCATGGACGCTCATCTTTTTTGTGGTGCTTTGAGGCAGCAAGGGTTAAATCCAATTAAGCCAACATATGACCGACATCGGCCAAACGACTGGCTCAGTTAACAGCCAGCGCCTTTAACCGACTAGGTCAGTATACCAGCAGTCCTGGAAATAGGACATGCCGCTACTCAGAACCTACCATTTCTTATGTAGTGGAAAGTACTCACAGTGCCTAGAGGGATGGCCAGGCTGAATTAAAGTGGATGGTTGATTTAAATACCAGTAAGATATACCACAAAACAGTTGCCCATCAGATAACTGATTTTAGTGCATATGACTAGTGTTGTTACGGTGGCAGGAATTTGCAACTCGGTCGGTGGCGGTGTTTTTTTGACATGCCACCGTGGTGCCAGTGGCAAATATCGGTCGGTATCAAGGCTAGGGTTGTTAACAGATGGATGTCGCGGCTTCGAGATCAGATCTTTCCGGCTGTCATGGAATGCGCTAATTGTTCATCGCACGCACACAGCGGTAGGGGTGCACTAAGTGAGACTGTCGTGACGGTCTCACTAAGTACAGTACCTAGACTGTCCCGGCAGTGCTGTCGTTTGCGAGTGGGCAAGCGGACGTGCAGGGGT
>Ga0209363_1000491_pt1 | contig 15573 bp, 17 predicted proteins | sample WorMetexBAHAMAS3_FD_187385 | JGI IMG/M metagenome (GOLD analysis project Ga0209363, IMG submission 187385) | Marine gutless worms symbiont microbial communities from Max Planck institute for Marine Microbiology, Germany - Inanidrilus exumae... | ecosystem: Host-associated > Annelida > Digestive... | reverse complement strand
CAGACCTCGAGAACCGTCTGCCCCTGCGCAAGAAGCACGTCCGCTTCACGCATCAGGTTGATGATCTGCTCGACCGAAAACCGCTTCCTCGGCATCTCAATGCCCCCTCTCCTCAGGACCCAGGTGCCAAGCTTCCCTGCCAATTCATCTGGATCGGGTTAAGGGGGGCGGGCCAGCTGATTTCCGGCCGGACAAGTGAGGCCACTCCGGCGGTTTTGATTCTATCCGTTGCCTTCGTCGTGAAGTTTGCTGTCGTCTAACGCGGCAATTGTGAAAATTCTGGTGACGGAACTTTTACGATCGAGTAAAGTTCGGGACGTCCAAGGGACTACGCTCGAAGGATATAAATCCGGCCCGGGTTTTGGGGGAACACCAAGAAAGGGAGAACAAACCTGAAACAAGTGGCCTTAGTTAATAAGAGGCCTGGGCAGTAGAATTGTTAATGGCAAGACCGGCAACGGTCTTGCCTTTTGTTTATCTCCCCACCCTCGACAAAAATTCGTTACATCTTAGCGGGTTGCGCCTGAAAAATGGCGGGATCGACTACTGCCCACGGTGGTTCCAGTTGTTTGATCTGCGCGTAAATCGGGCACTCCGCTCGGTGCGCACCAGGCAAAAAGCCGGTGCTCATCAAGAACTCGCCGACGATTTCGCCGCCGACAAAGCGAAAGGTCTGGCGAAACAGCGCCAACCACGCTTCCTTCGATCGCGGATGATGGACGCTCAGCCACGCGGCGAAGCCGCCGTGGGTTTCCCGAAGTGCCTGAACCCGCCGCGCATTGTCGATGATGGCGGCGATCTTCGCCCGGTTGCGGATGATCCCGGCGTCGGTCAGCAGTACGCCGCGCCACGGCATTGATCCTGATGGACATCGAACGGCCGGAACAGACGGAGGGCGATCGTGCGGGTGAGCGGCCGGGCAACGGGGCGGTCACCCAGCGAATGGCCGAACGGGTTCGCAGCGTGATGCGCGCCAGCGATACGGTCAGCCGGTTGGCGGACAACGAGATCGGCGTTCTCGCCAGCGACATGACATCGCCGAGTGACGCGGACGTGGTCCGCGAACGCATTTCCCAGGCGATTGCGTCGATTGAGCCTCAATTAGAACCCGAGTCCGGCGGCGTTCCCGGCGAACCGGAGACGCCACCCGCGGGCGGCGGCGAATACGTCCGCGTCGAGGTACACATCGTCACCGAGGACAACCTGGATCGCCTTGCCGAGTTGTGTCGCCGCGGCGGCGTGTGACATCCGTCGTCGGGCCTTCGGGCGCCGCCTCGCTATCCTTAGAAACGGGTCGACCGGACCGCCTGAAGGCGGAAGAGGGTATAGCTCATGCGCATCCTGGCGGCGCTATGTATTGTGACGCTGATCGGTGTCGGCACCGGCTGGTTCTACCTTGTGGAGTCAAAGCCGGAGGAGGTTGCGCTTGATCTGCCTTACGCTGGCGGCCGGCGCGCCGAATTGCTGTTGAAGACACCGTCGAACGAGGAAGGGGATCTGGCCCGTATCGCCCGATCCCACCTGCTCGGCAGCGACGACAAGAATGTTGCTGACCGTTCACCGCTCCCCGATAGCGACGGTCCGTCGACGTCCATGCCGGGATTCGAAAGCGGGGCCGACGACGAACTGCCCTATGAAGCCGGCGAGGTGCTGGTGGCGAATCCGCCAAAGGGATTTGGCGGCACTGCGGCGGCTCTGGGTTTTCGGTCTGTCGAGACCATTGCGTTGAAGCAACTGGATCTGACTATTCAGCGGTTGCGGGTGCCGCCTGGGTCCACCGTGCCCGCGGCGGTTCGGCTGCTTCGCCAGCAGTTCCCGCGCATCGTGGTGGACGCCAATCACCACTACGAGGCGTCATCGGGCGTTCGTTTCGGTGAGAGCTATGCCCGGGCGTTGATCGGCTGGTCGAAGGTGGCCGAAGGCTGCGGCGCGGGCGTCCGAATCGGCATGATCGATGCCGGCGTCGACACCAACCATCCGGCCTTGGTCCGCGTTGACCTCGATTACCGGGAGTTCAACCAGCCGAATCGTCAGCCGGGGCCGGCCGAGCACGGTACCGCGGTGGCATCGATGATGGTCGGCCAGCCGACGGAAGGCAAAGGTTGGGGAGGGCTCCTGCCCGGCGCCTACCTGGCCGCCGCCAACATGTTCGAGGTCAATGAGAAAGGGAAGGTGGTGGGCAAAGCCCGCGGGCTGTTGAGCGCCGTCGATTGGATTGCCGATCAGGACGTCCACGCCCTGAACCTGAGCATCGCGGGTCCCGACAATCGGGTGATTCGCAAGGCGTTCCGGAAGGCCGGCGAACGCGGCATGGTGCTGATCGCCGCGGCGGGCAACTGGGGCAGCGAGACCAGGCCGGCCTATCCCGCCGCCTATCAGCACGTTATCGCGGTCACCGCCGTCAACGCCAATCGCGACGTCTACAAGCATGCCAATCGCGGGAGATACATCGATTTCGCCGCACCGGGGGTCCGGGTTTGGACCGCCATCCCAGGGGGCGGCAAGTTCCAGAGCGGAACGTCCTTCGCCAGTCCCTACGTCAGCGTGTTGACGGCTCTTGCGATCGCCAGCGGCGCCCGCAATCGGCCCGACGCATTGCGAGACCTGTTGCGAGCTTCCGCCATCGATCTCGGCGACCCGGGACGCGACGACGTGTTCGGATGGGGTTTGATCGGACTGGAACGGCAGTGTCCGTCGCTCGCGACGGCGGCTCAATCGCCTTCCTGATGGGCGGCCGACAGCGCCCTGACCAGTTGGAAGAGGCGGCGGCGCACTTGGTTGTCGTTAATCCGATAGAAGTTGTGCATCAACTCGATGGACTCCCGCGACGACAGCGGGTCGCCCTGTAGCATAGCCTGCTCTCCGTCCGCGAAGCCTCCCGCTCGGCCTCGAGCGCGGGAAGTGGATTCCGTCAATCCCTCGAAAAAGAACGAGACGTTGACTCCCAGGGCCTCAGCGATCCTGTAAAGATTGCTGGCGCCGACGCGGTTGGTTCCGTTCTCGTATTTCTGGATCTGCTGAAACGTGACGTCGATGACGTTGCCCAGCTTTGTTTGACTGATCTTCAGACCAATTCGTCGGCCACGAATGCGGTTGCCCACGAAGATATCGATGGGGTCCGGACCGTGCTCCGCAACAGTTTGCCGACGCCGGCGCTGTGTGTTCATGACTACAAGCCCTCCATCAAAGAATTTTCTTTCTTCTTTTCAGTGGGATCCGCAAAGAAATTCAGAAGAAAGAATAGAAGCACCTTCTTTCCCCCCTCCTTACACCGCTCAACCCTCAGGTCGCTATGCGGGATTTTCTGCATTGATATCTCACGCCAACATCAGCCATCAGACATGTATCCGGACCGCGCCAGTTGAATCAACTGTACCTTACAATCCGTGATCGTTTGTAGTAAAGGGCAATTAGGTACCCAATTGCCGATTTTTTCGCCACCACCAGAGTTCCTTGTTTCACTCCAAGGCCACATGGCACATTAACCAACCAACGGTCGCTTGTTCCACCGTCGATTTTATGACGGCTCGGTTTTGTCACGGAAAAAGTTAGTCAATGGCACCTTCTCCGTCACCCCTGTCTGCCCGCCTAGCCCTGGCGTTTTCTTGCATGGGGCACGCGTATTCCCATCTTTTCGCGCCGATTTTTTTCGTCGTTGCGTTGAGTCTGGAAGCAGAACTCGGGCTCACGCATGGCGAGGTGGTGGCCTTGATCGTCGTCGGCAACGTGCTGTTCGGGGTTGCGGCGCCTTTGGCCGGGTGGCTCGGCGATCGCTGGAGCGCCTCGGCCATGGTTGGGGTGTTCTTCGTCGGGACCGGCGGCGGGATGATCCTGACCGGCCTGTCGTCGACACCGTTCGCCATCGGGGTGTCGTTGGCGGTAACCGGGCTGTTCGCGTCCATCTACCATCCGGTGGGCATCGCGTGGCTGGTACGCAACGCGGCGGAGCGGGGAACGGCGCTCGGCATCAACGGTGTCTTCGGGGGCCTCGGCCCCGTCGTCGCGGCGTTGAGCGCCGGCGTGCTGATCGATCTGGCCGGGTGGTCTGCCACCTTTCTGGTGCCGGGCGCGGTGGTGCTGGCAACGGGCCTGGTGTTCTACGCCCTGCTGGCCCGCGGCGTGATCGTCGAAACGAAGGAGGATCGCGTGAGCGACCCGCCGGCGTCGCGTAGCGACACCATGCGGGCGGTCAGTGTGCTGGCCGTGACCTTGCTGTGCACCGGACTCATCTACCAAGCCACCCAGGCGTCGCTGCCCAAGTTGTTTACCGAGCGGGTCGGCGATCTGCTGGGCGACGGGTCCATCGGCGTGTCGGCGATGGTGGCTGCGGTCTACCTGGCTGCGGGTGCCGCACAGATCATTGCCGGGCGGCTCGCCGATCGCTTTCCGCTCAAGGCCGTCTACGCCGTGGCGTTCGTCCTGCAGGTGCCGTTGCTGGCGGTGGCTGCGGGCGTTTCAGGAGCCACGTTGGTTGGGGTGGCTATGCTGATGGTGGTGATGAACGTCGGCGCATTGCCACCCGAGAATGCTTTGGTTGCCCGTTATGCGCCAAGCCATCGTCGCGGTCTGGCGTTTGGCTTGAAGTTCATCCTGGCATTCGGGCTTAGCGGCCTCGGTGTCAAGCTGGAGGGGCTGCTGTACGACTTGACCGGCGGATTTGCCTGGCTGTTCACGATTCTCGCCGCCGTGGCGGCGGTTGCTGTTGCCGCGGCGCTGCTGCTGCCGTCCGAGCAGCGGCGTGGGCCGGCGACGGCCGAAGCGGAGCCGGCGGCGACGGGTGCCGGATAAGGCGCCGACCCCGACGGCAACCGGGTCAAACTATCTGTCTACGACTAATCCGCGGCGGCCCGCGCGAGGCCGCGTTCCAGGTCGCGGATCAGGTCGTCGGCGGTTTCCAGGCCGATGGACACGCGGACCACGTCGGGACCTACGCCCGCGGCGACCTGCTGGTCTTCGGTCAACTGCCGATGGGTGGTGGATGCCGGGTGGATGATCAGCGATCGGGTATCGCCAATGTTGGCTAGATGGGAGAACAGCTCCACGGACTCTACCAGCCGCACGCCGGCGTCGTAGCCGCCTTTCAGGCCGAAGGTGAACAAGGCCCCGGCGCCCCGCGGCAGGTACTTCTGCGCCAGTGCGTAATAGGGACTGCTCGGCAGCCCGGGATAGGAGACCCAGGCCACCGCCGGGTGGCGATCAAGGAATGCGGCCACGGCCTCGGCGTTCTCCACGTGGCGCTGCATGCGCAGCGGCAGCGTCTCGATCCCAGTCAGCGTATAGAAGGCGTTGGCCGGCGCCATTGCCGGGCCGAAGTCGCGCAGCGCCACGGCACGGGCCTTGGTGGTAAAGCCGAAGTCGCCGAACGTCTCGTGAAAGGTCAGGCCGTGATAGGCCTCGTCGGGTTCGGACAGGCCGGGAAACCGGCCGCTGCGACTCCAGTCGAAGCGCCCCGATTCCACGAGTGCGCCGCCCATAGCCGTTCCATGTCCGCTCAGATACTTGGTGGTGGAGTGCACCACCAGATCGGCGCCCCAATCGAGGGGTCGGAACAGGTAGGGTGTCGGCACGGTGTTGTCGACGATCAACGGGATCCCTGCCTCGCGGGCGATCTCGGCGATGGGTTCCACATCGATCACCGCACCGCCGGGATTGGCGAGCTGCTCGACGAAGATGGCCTTGCACCGTGGGGTCATGGCGGCACGGAACGCCGCCGGATCGCCGGGCTCGACGAAATGGCAGGTCCATCCCAAGCGCTTGAAACTGACTCCGAACTGGGTGACGGAGCCGCCGTACAGCGTGCGTGCGGCGATGAACTCGTCGCCGGGTTCCAGCAGGGTAAAAAAGGCAAGGAACTGCGCCGCGTGACCGGATGCCGCACAAACCGCCGCCCGGCCGTCTTCCAGGTTGGCGATGCGCTCCTCCAAGACGGCCACCGTGGGATTGGTGAGCCGCGAGTAGATGAAACCGAAGGTCTGCAGGTTGAACAGATCCGCCGCGTGGTCGACGCTTTCGAACACGTACGACGTGGTCTGGTAGATGGGCGTACTGCGGGCCCCGGTCACCGGGTCGGGACGGGCGCCGGCATGGATCGAACGGGTCTCGAAACCGAATTCGTGCGCGGCGCTGTCGTCGGCAGGGGCCGGGCCGGCGTCCGCATCGTCGCGGGCGGTCACGGGTGCATCCTTGGCCGCTTGGCGGAGATGATGCCGGAGTTGACGCCGCTCCAGCCGATCTCGCCGAATAGCCGGCCGTACTCGATCTTCACGCAGCGGTCCATCACCACCGTCAGTCCAGCGGCCTCGGCCCGACGCGCGGCAGCGTCGTCGCGCACCCCGAGCTGCATCCACACCACCTTGATTCCGAGCGTGTCCTTCAGCGCGATAGCCTCATCGACGATCGCGCCGGCGGCGTCCGACTTGCGGAAAATATCCACCATTTCCGCGGGCCCAGGGACATCGGCGAGCGTTGCCACCACCGGCTCGCCGAGGACCACCGTGCCGGCGGCCCGCGGGTTGACCGGGATCACCCGATAGCCTTTGCCCTGCATGTACTTCATCACGAAGTTGCTGGGCCGCACCCAATCGGGCGAGGCCCCGATCATGGCGATGGTCCGCACCTGCCGGTAGAGGGGGCGAAGGTCCTCGTCCGCATAGACGAGGGGAGGGCCCTCAAGGGCCACGCTCATCGATGCTTCCACTCGGGCATGGGGTCGCGGGCGATGAAGGCATCAATTCCCGCCTGGGCGTCTTCCGCCATCATGTTGCAGGCCATGGTCTCGCTGGCTTCGGCGTACGCGGTCTCGAGCCCAGCCTCCATCTGGCGATAGAACAACGCCTTGCCGAACGCCACCGCCGCCGCCGACTTGGTGGTGATCTTGGTCGCGAAGCCCGACACGGCCGCATCCAGCTCCGCCGCCGGCACCACGCGGTTGACCAAGCCGAGGCGCAGAGCCTCGGCGGAGTCAATGAAGTCGCCGGTGAGCAGCATCTCCATGGCCGCCTTGCGCGGTATGTTACGGCTCAGCGCCACCATGGGCGTGGAACAGAACAGTCCGAGGTTCACCCCCGAGACGGCGAAGCGCGCTTCCTCGGCAGCCACCGCCAGATCGCACGCCGCCACCAGCTGGCATCCTGCGGCCGTGGCGATGCCATGGACCCGGGCGATGACCGGCTGTGGAATCCGGGCGATGGTCATCATCATCCGGCTGCACTGCTCGAACAGCGCCTTGATGGTGTCGCGGTCCGGATCCTGCCGCATCTCCTTGAGGTCGTGCCCGGCGCAGAACGCTCGCCCGTTCGCGGCGATGACAACTACACGCACCGCGCGGTCGTCGGCGATGGCTTCCAGTTCCTGTTGAAGTGCGGAAAGAAGATCGCGCGACAACGCATTGAATTGCGAAGGTCGGTTCAAAGTTACCATGGCCACGCCGTCGAGGTCGCTGCGAAGCAGGATGGGCTCCGCCGGTGGTGGCGATGGGGCCTTGGCGGCGGATTGGGAACCGGAACTCATCGGCATGTCCTCCCTACGCGGTGCGCGCGACCCTGTTCACGGGTCGAGCGTCCGCTCATGTTCGGGGTTCGTCGGCAGTGGCGCAAGGGGTACCCGATTGGTCATCGGCAACTTTCTTGACGTTTACGTAAACGTTAAGTATCTCTGCGGTCGCGGCAGGAGAACTGCGGCCGCGAGCCGAGTCGCCACGGAGCAGCTGATGCCGAAGATCACTGTCGAGGCGTTTAACGCCATCATTCGGGACGATCTGCCGTGGGCCGAAGACATCGGCATCCGCGCGGATTCGATCGGTGTGGGGGCCGCGATCTTAACGCTTGCCGTTTCGCGAGTCCATGCTGCGGCCGGGCGGTTCCGTCGCTGGTCCAACGATGATGGCCCTGGCCGACACCTGCATGTATGCGGTGGCGCTGTCGTTGATCGGACCGGTGAAACTGGCGGTCACCACCAACTTCTCCATCAACTTCCTGCATCGGGCGCGGCCGGCCGATTTGCTGGCTGAGGGCCGCATCCTCAAGCTTGGGAAGCGCCTCGTGGTGATGGAAGTGACGGTTCACTCGGACGGCCACGACGAACCCGTGGCCCACGCCACCGGCACCTACTCCGTGCCGCCAGGCTCAATTGCTCCGGGTACGGCCGTTCAGTAGAGGACCGCGTAGCTCGTCGGCGGACCAGCAGGCAATCACCGACAAATCCGTCCGCAGAGCCGCCTCAAGGGCGGAATCAGCCGTTTCTCGATCGACTTAGGCGGCGGAGCTGGAGGACCCTGCGACGCCCGCGGGCAGCGGCACGCCGGATCGTTCAAGGGCCTCCTGGTAGGCGCGTTCGGCTGCTGCGGCCTCTTCCGGCTTGCTGGCCAGGAACGGCGCGTACAACTTGTCGCGGCCCATAATGTGGGCCGTCAGCCAGTTCTTCAGAAACGCCAGAACTTCGCGATCGCGGATCGAATCGGGGTTGTGCATGTAGCGATCGCGAATGCCGACCACCTGGACTTTCAGGGTCTCGTGGGTCTGGAGGTGTGCGTCGTAGTCGGGATAGCCGCAGGCCTCCATCAACGCTTCCTCGCGACCGAAATGGTAGTTGGTGTAGTCGAGCAGGGCATTGAGGACGCTGGTGACGGTCTCCTGCCCCTTGCCGGCGCGAACCGCGTCGTCCAGTTCATTGAGCAAGCCGATCAGTAGCTTGTGGTCCGTATCGATGCTCTCGATGCCGACGCTCAGGTCATCGGTCCAGTGAATGATGGGCATGTTTTGTCTTTGCGCCTGGGCGACGGGCGGGCGCCGAACCGAGGCTACCGCCGCCGGGGAGGTTTGGGATCCATGCCGGCGTCGTGCCGGTTGCCCGCCGCGAGGATCGCGCCACCTCGCCTGATCCCGCGGTTGCGAAATCATACGATAGCAAATCATCGGCGGGTTCGGAAGGTTTTCGGGTACATTCCGAGCCCACCCCACCGCGGGTCCAGGCTGGCTGCGGCAACAGTTGACTTCCGCGCCGACGATGGCATAGTGCCGGCCTTTCGCGGTGCATTCCTGCGTCCGCGCGCTGTTGCATTCGTCCATTTCGGACACGCGGCATGCGCGTCATCCGGCGCGCCACCATCTGCATCGAGATGACTTTGTAACCCGCTGTGGCGGACACTCGACCGGAAGAATGATGAAGACGTACTCGGCAAAGCGTTCGGACATCGAACGGAAGTGGTATCTGGTCGACGCCGAGGACGTGGTGCTCGGTCGATTGGCGACCATCGTCGCGACGCGGCTGCGCGGCAAGCATAAGCCGATGTACACCCCGCACATGGATTGCGGCGACCACGTCATCGTCATCAACGCCGACAAGGTGCGCCTCACCGGCCGCAAGCGCGAGCAGGAGATGTTCTACTGGCACACCGGCTATCCCGGCGGGATTAAGGGCCGGTCCATGGGGCAAATCCTCGACGGGCCGCATCCCGAACGGGTGGTGGAAAAGGCGGTGGAGCGGATGATCGCCAGGTCGCCGCTGGGTCGTCAGCAGTTGCGCAAGCTGAAGGTCTACGCGGGGAGCGACCATCCCCATGCCGCCCAGCAGCCGGAGGCGCTTGATGTTGCCGGCATGAATCCCAAGAACAAGCGTGAAGGCTGATCAATGGCCGAAGAGACCAAGACTCTTGAGGACCTGAAGGACCTGGCCACGGACCGGGGCCTCGCCGAGGGATCGCCGCCGCCACAGCCCCGGGTGGATGCCCTGGGCCGGGCTTATGCCACCGGCAAGCGGAAGAACGCCGTGGCGCGCGTTTGGGTCAAGCGCGGGCGCGGCAGCATCACCGTCAACGGCAAGGACGTGGCGACCGCGTTCGCGCGCCCGACGCTGCGCATGGTCATCAACCAGCCATTCGCGGTTACCGACCGGGTCGGCCAGTTCGATGTGGTGTGCACGGTCAGCGGTGGCGGCCTGTCGGGACAAGCCGGGGCCGTTCGCCACGGCATCAGCCGGGCGCTCGCCTATTTCGAACCTGAACTGCGCACGCCGCTCAAGCGGGGCGGTTTCCTGACCCGCGATTCGCGGGTGGTGGAGCGCAAGAAGTACGGCAAGCGCAAGGCCCGACGAAGCTTCCAGTTCTCCAAGCGCTGAGGCGCGGACGACGTTCGCCGGTCGGCAAGACCGGCAGCACGAAAACGGGCGTCCACGCGGGGCGCCCTTTTTGTTGTGGGGCCGTTGTCGGGCTTCATCGGGCGACGGCTGAAAGCTGATCCGAAAAACAGGTGACGATCATGGACAACAAGGTGCGGGTGGCCGTACTGGGAGCCAGCGGCTACACGGGCGCGGAACTGGTGCGGCTGCTGCTCGAACATCCCTCCGCGACACTCAGTGTGTTGACCGCCGATCGTAAGGTGGGGCAGACGCTCGGCGAGGTGTTTCCCCATCTGGCGGCGGCGGCGATGGATGCCGGACTGCCCACGTTGCAGGCTATCGATGACGTGGACTGGGATGGCGTTGACGTGGCCTTCCTGGCGCTGCCACACGGCACCACGCAGGAGGTGGCGGCGCGGCTACCGAAGCGGCTGAAGATCATCGACCTGTCGGCGGATTTCCGCCTGCGCGACATGGAGACCTATGCCCAGTGGTATGGCCACGAGCATCGGGCACCGGAACTCCAGGCGGAGGCGGTGTACGGGCTGGCGGAACTGGCGCGGTCGGAGATCGCGGCGGCGCGGCTGGTGGCGTGCCCGGGATGCTACCCCACCACCAGCCAGCTCCCCCTGATTCCGCTGGTGGAGGCCGGGGTAATCGATGCCGACGACGTCGTCATCGACGCCAAGTCGGGGGTCAGTGGTGCCGGCCGTGCGGCCAAGGGGGCGTCGCTGTTCGCCGAAGTGGCGGAGGGCGTCCATGCCTACGGGGTCGCCGCCCACCGGCACGCGCCGGAGATCGAGCAGGGACTGTCGGCAGCCGCCGGGCGGGGAGTGACGGTGAGCTTCACCCCGCATCTGATGCCCATGAACCGGGGTATCCTGGCCTCCATTTACGTGCGGCTGAGCAATGGCGCCACCGCGGCGGACGCGCGGGCGGCGTTGGCGGCGCGCTATGCCAACGAGCCCTTTGCCAGGGTGGTTCCCGAAGGCACGGTACCGGCGACCCGCCACGTGCGGGGCTCCAATCTGTGCCTGATGGGGGTGTTCGCCGACCGGATGCCGGGCCGGGCCATCGTGCTCTCGGTACTCGACAACCTGGTCAAGGGCGCGTCGGGACAGGCGGTGCAATGCATGAACATCGTCATGGGACTGGACGAAACCGCGGGCCTGCGCGACCGCCCGCTGTTTCCGTAGCACGGGGTTAGTGGAAGTCCCGGGACTGGACGTCGAAGCGGGCTTCGTCGGCGCGGCCGGGGGCGGCGTCGGCGACCAGCCGCCCGAGCAGCGAGTCCAGGGCCCATAGGCACTCTGCCAGCACGTGGATCACCTCGCCCTCGCGCTGCACCGGCCCGGCGCAGGCGATCATGTTGGCGCCCAGCACGATGCGGCGGAAGCGTTCGAACACGTCCGGCCAGACGATCAGGTTGGCGTGGCCGGTCCGTCTTCCAGGGTGATGAAGGTGACGCCGTTGGCGCTGCCCGGCCGCTGACGGGTGATCACCAGGCCGGCCACCTTCACCCGCCGGCCGTGGGGCAGGCGGGTGAGGCGCGCGTTGGGCAAATGGTGATCGGCGGCCAGGCGGTCGCGCAATAGCGCCAAGGGATGCGCCTTCAGCGACAGGCGCAGTGCTCGATAGTCCTCCGCTACCTGCTCGCCCAGCGGTGCCGGCAGCAGGGGGGCATGCGGCTCTGTTGCCGGCCCGTCGGCTCCGGCGGCGGCGAACAGCGGCAGCGCCTCGGGTTCGAGGCCGTGCACCGCCCACAGCGCCTGCCGGCGGTCCAGCGAGCCGAAGGCGTCGGCGCCGGCCAGCGTCTCCAGCACCGCGCGGCCGACATCGGCGCGCCGGGCCACCGCGGTAACGTTCGGATAGCCGCCGCCACGATTGCCGACGATCCGCTCGGCGTCCCCCTGAGCCAGGCCCTTCACCTGACGGAAACCGAGGCGCAGCGCCACCGCGCCGTCGGCCTCGGGCTCCAGGGTGCAGTCCCAGTGGCTGTGGTTGACGTCCACCTCGCGCACCGGAACGCCGTGGCGCCGGGCATCGCCGACGAGCTGTGCCGGGGCGTAGAACCCCATGGGCTGGCTGTTGAGCAGCGCGCAGGCGAGGGCCGCCGGGTAGTGGCACTTCAGCCATGCCGAGACATAGACGATCAGTGCGAAGCTGGCGGCGTGGGATTCCGGGAACCCGTAATCAGCGAATCCCTCGATCTGACGGAAGCAGCGTTCGGCGAAGTCCGGCGCGTAGCCGCGGCCAACCATCCCGTCGATGAAGGCGTCTCGGAACCGGTGGATAGTACCGAAGCGGCGGAAGGTGGCCATCGCCCGCCGAAGCCCGTCGGCCTCGGTGGGGGTAAAGCCGGCGGCGACGATGGCGATGCGCATGGCCTGTTCCTGGAACAGCGGTACGCCCAGGGTCTTGCCCAGCACCTCGGCCAGTTCGGTCGAGGGAAACGTCACTTCTTCCAGGCCCTGGCGCCGACGCAGGTAGGGATGGACCATGTCGCCCTGGATCGGGCCGGGGCGGACGATCGCCACCTCGATCACCAGGTCGTAGAAATTGCGGGGGCGGAGCCGCGGCAGCATGCTCATCTGCGCCCGGCTCTCCACCTGGAACACGCCGACGGAATCCGCCCGGCACAGCATGTCATAGACCGCCGGGTCCTCGGCCGGCACCGCCGCCAGGTCGAAGCATCGGTTATGGTGGCGTTCGATCAGTGCGAAGGCCTTGCGCACGCAGGTCAGCATGCCGAGCCCGAGGATGTCGATCTTGAGGATGCCGAGGGCGTCCAGATCGTCCTTGTCCCATTCGATCACCGTGCGGTCGTCCATCGCCGCGTTCTCGATGGGGACCACCTCGCTGAGCGAGCTGCGGGTGATGACCATGCCGCCGGTGTGCTGTGACAGGTGACGGGGAAAGCCGGTCAGCGTGCCGGCCAAGTCGATGGTCATGCGCACCGCCCGTGTGTCGGGGTCGAGGCCGGCGGCGCGAATTTGGTCGTCGGTGACCTCGCGCCACGACTGCCGCCAGAAGGCACTTTGTAGGGCGACCACCGAGTCCGCTCCCAGCCCCAGGGCCTTGCCCACCTCGCGCAGGGCGCTCTTGGTGCGGTAGCTGATCACGGTGGCGGTCATGCCCGCGTGGTCGCGGCCGTACTTCTTATAGACGTACTGGATCACCTCCTCGCGGCGCTCGTGCTCGAAGTCCACGTCGATATCGGGCGGCTCGTTGCGGGCGGCCGAGACGAAGCGTTCGAACAACACGTCGACGCGCGCCGGGTCCACCGCGGTGATGCCGAGGCAGAAACACACCGCCGAGTTGGCCGCCGAGCCGCGCCCCTGGCAGAGGATGTCATGCTCGCGGGCGAAGCGGACCAGGTCGTGGACGGTGAGGAAATAGGGGGCGAAACCCAGAGTCTCGATCAGCGCCAGCTCGTGCGCCACCTGCTTGGCCACCTTCGGTGGCGCGGTCCCCGTAGTGTTCGGCGGCGCCGGCCCAGGCCAGCCGCTCCAGCTCCTGCTGCGGCGTGCGGCCGTCGGGGACCGGGTCTACGGGGTATTCGTAGCGCAGCTCGTCAAGACTGAAGCGGCAGGCGTCGGCGACCTCCACGCTGCGGGCGATGGCGTCGGGGTGGGCGGCGAACAGCCGCGCCATCTCCGCCGGCGGTTTCAGGTGGCGTTCGGCGTTGGCGAACAGCCTGAATCCGGCATCGTGGATGGTGCAATGCTCGCGGATGCAGGTGAGCACGTCCTGTAGCGGCCGTCGTTCGGGGTCGTGGGCATGGACGTCGTTGGTGGCCACCAGCGGCGTACGGCACGTGCGGGCGATCGCTTCCAGGACCGCCAGGCGCCGGGCATCGTCGCCACGATAAAGATGATTGCCAGCAAGATACAAGCCATCCTTGAAGTGATATTTCAGATTATGGAGGGCCTCGGTGAAGGCCGGTTCCGGGTCCTCCGGCGGTACTGCCATGGCGATCTGACCATCAACGTGGGCGGCGATATCGGCGACGGCGAGCCGGCACTCACCCTTCGGCGCCCGCCGCCGGCCCAGGGTGATAAGCCGGGACAACCGGCCATAGGCGGCGCGGTCGGTGGGGTAGAGCAGCAGCGGCGGCCCATCCTCGGGATCGATACGGGTGCCGACGATCAGCCGGATGCCGGCCTCGCGGGCGGCCACATGGGCGCGGACCACGCCGGCCAGCGTCGCCCGGTCGGTCACCGCCAGGGCGTGCAGGCCGAGCGCCGCCGCCGTCGCTGCCAGCTCCTCCGGCTGCGACGCGCCACGCAGGAAGCTGAAGCTGGTGGCGACCTGGAGTTCGGCGTAGGCGGGCATGAACGGATTCCGCAATCACGCGAACAGGCCGTGCAGGTACCAGCGGGGCGGCCGGTCGGGGCGGTACGGCCCGTCGCGGAACACCCAGAAGCGGCGGCCCCCGGCGTCCTCGATGCGGTAGTAGTCGCGGATCTGCGCTTGGCGTTCGGGGTCGTGGCCGTAATCCTCCAGCCACCATTCGGGACCGATACGTTCGGGGCCCTCGGCGGCGGCGACGCGATGCTGGGCGCGGCGCCAGCGGAACAGCGCCGGCGGACCGTCCGGCACCGGCGCCACCACTTCGATGGGCTCCGGCCACGGCAGCAGGTGCACCGGCCGCGGCCGCCGCGACCGCCCGTCGCCGAGCAGTGCCACGACCTCGCCAGCGGAGGACTCCGCCAGCGCCGGCCGCTCGTCGCAGGCCCGCTCCGGCAGGTGGCTGGCGCGGGGCATCAGATGGACCACGTGGCGGGACCCCAGCCGGTTGCTCAGCCGATCCACCAGTTGCGCCGCGGCCTCGTCGCCGGGACTGTTGCCATTATCGGCGACCAGGGGATCCTGGGCCGGCGGCAGGGGGTCCACGGCGGGCGCGGCGAGGATCATCACCTTGACGCCGAAGCTGGGATCGAGGCCCTCGAGCGGATGACGGAACAGCCGCTCCAGGTGGCCGGGCGAGCGTACCGGGCGGCTGGTGCCGATGGCGGCACGGGCCACCGTGGCGTCGGTGCGGAACAGCACCAGCTCCAGCCGTCGGGCGCCGCGATGGGCCGCCGCCAATCGCCGGCACAGGTCGTCGATGAGGGCGCGGGTCGCGCGAGCAACGTCGTCGGCATGGCCGATGGGTTCGGCGAACGCCATCCGCGCGGCGAAGGGCGGCACCGGCTGCCGCGGCGACAGCGGCTCGTCGGCATCGCCAGCGCCTGGTCCAGGCGGGTGGCGACCGCCACTCCGAACCGCTTGACCAGCGGCGCCCGCGGCATGCCCATCAGTTCGCCGACGCGGCGCAGGCCCACCCGACTCAACCGCACCACCGCTTCGGGTGACAGCCGCAGGGCGGCCAGCGGCAGCGGCGCCAGCGCCGCCGCGGATTGACCCGGCTCGACGATCCATCGGCCGGGAGGGCAGGGGTCGGCGGACATGTGGTCG
>Ga0209363_1000489_pt1 | contig 15588 bp, 10 predicted proteins | sample WorMetexBAHAMAS3_FD_187385 | JGI IMG/M metagenome (GOLD analysis project Ga0209363, IMG submission 187385) | Marine gutless worms symbiont microbial communities from Max Planck institute for Marine Microbiology, Germany - Inanidrilus exumae... | ecosystem: Host-associated > Annelida > Digestive... | reverse complement strand
TATTTGTCTGTTTTAGTTTTCATCCAGTCAATAGTTGAGTGTATGTTTTCATTGAGTGTAGATGGCTCGTTTTCCACTGCTGCGCGAGGAGACAGAAAGAATCGTCAACACTCGTATAAGAGAACGTGAGCAGATTGCAAAGGAACAGCTGATTCTGCTCGTTGAAATCCAGCTTTCATACATGAACACCAACCACGAGGATTTCATCGGCTTTGCCAAGTATGTTGTATTCATCTAGTATGTGAAGAGCAGAAAATTTTATGTCATTACTTAGTGTATACGTAACATTTATTGACAGTGTTCTGATAAAGTTTCGTTCTTGTGGTACTGGAATTTTTCAAATTATTGCAGCCACAGAAAAGCAGAAACATGAGATGTAAAAACTTTTGTAATAATTTAATGAATTTGTAGTTATTATTTAATGAATTGGTTAGGTAGTGTGTACACTGTAATGATAAATAATCTAAATTCATTACATGTGTTTAGATAACTATTACTACCTATGTTTATCAGAAATAGTTACGAAGGACTGTAAACATATACTGGCCAGACAGAATCGGCATTAAAGTGTTGTGGAGAAAAACTCATGAGGAGTCAGTGCCATACCAGCTAAAAAGAAGAAAATGGAACTGGTTTAGGCACATGCTCAGAAAAAGCAACAGCAGTATTGCAAATCAAGCACTCTGCTGGGCAACACAAGCCTCAGAGGGCAACTAAAGAACACGCGGAAAAAGAGAGTTAGAAATGAATAGAGCAGGCTTAAAATACTACTGGAGGAAGATACAGGCTGAAGCACAAGACCGAGCTGGGTTAAGGTCTATAACGTGTGATCAACAAGGAGTTATCAAGAAATTAAGTAAGCATCATGGGAGCAATAAGTAAGTAAAATTTAGCAGTGACTGTTATTTGTTATGAAATGACAAATTGTGGTGTACTGTTTCTGTTGGTCATTTTTAGTCGTGTGACATTTGTCAGTATCAGCTGTCCCAACCTAGGCCACGCCCACATAGCTGTCACATGCATGTTGATTGGTTCTCTGTTGTGTTTGCTAGTGCTCAGCAGAGTTCGGAGAACACCACCAAGAGAAAACTAAGCAACCAGGTGTTCTGTTTATCTTTAGTTAATACAAAGTAATCCAGATGTTCTGTTTATATTGCACTATCGTAATGTATCACTGATATTTAGTTCAGTTCAGTTGGGTAATTTTTAGAGTGGCCTAAGTAACTGAAATCACTTCAAGGACTACTATGGTGCCAATGCACAGTCAGATAACAAAAACGGGATATGATTGCTGAAAGACAAAGGTTTTAAGTCGTCGCCAGAACATTGATAGTGACAGCACAGAAACCACGTCTACAGGCAGTGCATTCCATATTCACGGAGCAGAGACGTTAAAAGGTTCATCTACCGACCATAGACAGTCTGAACGACAGCATCACCAGACAACTGGTGCTGGCAGAACGTTGTGCCTGACGATGATGTGTTGTAAGTCACTGAGTAACACACTGACAGAGAACTTGTACAACAGTTAGGTAATGATATGGACAGCTTTTCAGATATTGCAGATGGCAATCATTGTGGAAAGTGGAGAAACTTTGTCAGGTTGTGCGGACTGAGGTCTAAGATCTGTCTGTACTGATATCCCAAGTGTTGGATTTTTTAACGTTTTCTGTCATGCGCTGCAGGTGATTCGCAAAGGTTGGCTGTCGATGCACAACATCAGTATGTTCAAGGGAGGCAAAGCTGATCTCTGGTTCGTTCTCACGGCCGAGAATCTGATGTGGTTTAAAGACGAGGAGGTCTGTACAGTTGTGTCCTGGATTGACTCAGCATTTGCCTGTTTATAGCTGATGAAGTGTACTCATAGTCAGCTTCTACGTGGCTGTCCTGGATTGTTTTACTAACGACAGTGTCTTTCACAGTTTCTCTTTCTGTCACTCAGTTATTTGCAGCTGAGACTGGAACAGTCTCGGTCAGATACCTTTTATGATACTCTAGTGACTAATGTCGGTCTTAGTGGAAGTCAAACCTGAGTTGCCCGGGTGAGAATCTATAACCTTTACGACTGAACCAAACCACAGCTGCTATTAGTTCATTGTCTTAATAAAGTTGGCAGTTTGTGAGTTGTTGCTGAGGCTGTGTGTATATGTCAGATAAACTGAACAATCTCCGAACTTATGTTTAGACAGAGCAACGTTGTACCCGTGATGTCAGCTAATCAGTAGAGCATGCTTTGTTGTGCAGGAAAAGGATAAGAAGTATATGCTTTCCCTTGACAGTCTACAAGTCCGTGACATTGAAGCCACCTTTATGGGCCGCCGCTACCAGTTTGCACTCTTTAATGTCGATGGAAGGTCTGCAGTCACCACATGATCGATACATTTTGTATTAGTTATTTCAAAACATTCTTATCCCCTGTACAGTCGTCGTATGGGTGCATTCTTGGCTATGCAGTGATGTTATAAGTCACCATTTGAATCTGGCAGCAACTTTTAGGAACTGTTAAGAACTGACCTTGTCAACTGAAATTGCAGTGTGAATGTCTGATTGTCAGTAACACAAATGCATGCAACTCTTCCAGTGGTCTTTTTTGTTTGAATTGTACGAGTTAGCAAGAATTCACGGGAGTATTTATACATACCAACTGCCATTTCTGATGTCATATTGACAGTGTCAGAGCACTGAAGGCAGTGCCACTTTGCTTCATTGCCCTTATAGAGACTTGCCATGTTACGGTTCCCTATGAATTATTTGTCATTATCAGGCTGTTTTATGTGTCTGTCCATGTCTTGTCTGTTTGTTGGACACACGGTTGAGCTGTGCAAACACGGCTGAACCGACCGAGATGCCGTTTGGGGGCCGGCTCACATGGGCCCAAGGAACCATGTATTAGATTGGGGTGGAGATCCCCCACGGGAAGGGGCAATTTTGGGGGTTGCCCGGCCCATTGAAAAGCATTGGGCTGCAGTGTACGCAGCATAAGAGATAGATCATTTAATCCTAAATGACATCATGGCAGTGGGATTGCTGCCGCTGACTGCAGTGCTTCTGACTGATTGGTCACAGTACATTGTCCCCGTGAAAAATTCAACCCCCTGCAGAGCGGCCGCCTGTCGTCAAAATTCTTTGACTACTTGTTATTTTATTTCTGGTCCGCTTGCACAAAGTGTAGAGGGGCAGACTATTAACGGTCGCTGGTGTCGGGCATCGTCATTGTTGTCGTCTGTAACATGGTGCATATGCAACGTAACTCAACAGGGGGCAGCACGGACAGCGGGCCAGTTGTGTTACGTCCCGTTAGGGCGACACCTTGTTGTTATTGTTGTTGTTGTTATAGTCAGGTTAAAATGTTATTGTTCAGGAATGTGTACAAAGATTACAAGCAGCTGGAGTTGTCAGCAGTGAACCAAGAGGAGGTGGACAGCTGGAAAGCTTCGTTGCTGCGTGCTGGCGTCTACCCAGAGAAAACACACGACAAAACTGATTCTGCGGTGTGTAGCATTTCTGGTTCCAGATATATTATATGTTTGCCGATAAATTGACTTTGCTGATTTTGTCATTGATGCAAGAAGCATGCAGTTTAAACAAAAACAAAATAGTATATGTTTTGACAGGTCTTATTCCAGAAATTAATGTGGTATGTTAATCTTCCTATTTGTTTTCTGATGATGAACCTACAAAGCATATAAACAGAAAAGAAAAAAAAACAAATCATACTCACAGAGCAGGTATTACAACAAAATAATATATTTATGCAGATGACGTTTCATGCAGTGCAGAGTTAATAAAAATACTGACAGCTTTCTATTTGCTACTGAATATATCCAAATAATGGTTCCATGCATGTTGCTTTATTGTGTTAGTATTAAAACACAAGCTTAATTTTGGCATCATCTTTCTTATATATTGTATTTTAGGTGGAGATTGACCATGCTATACCATTGCCACAATTCCACATTTTCTTATTATAGTATTTTATTATGCCTTTACCACATGGACAGATCTTGTTACCACAATATCTTATGAACAGCTTGAGCAATCTCGATGAAACTTACAGTGAATATTCACTAGCCCCTACTAATGACCTGATTAGAGGTCAAAGATAAAGGTCACAGCAGCCCTCGCGTAAGCATCCACATCCATGCTGGGGTATCAAAGTCAATTTTCTAGACTAGTGCAGTTTGAGCATGGTTAGTACAGTAAAGAACACAGTCGTGTGGTTGATGTAGTGAATGAATTATGCGGTCTTTTTGCCACAATCGTGTGCCATTCATCAGTGGACAGTGACTAGCATTTGTTGGTACATGATGCAGGGCAAAGATGATGTCGGGTCATTGGACCCGCAGCTGGAGCGCCAAGTGGAAACCATTCGCAATCTGGTCGACTCATACCTCAAGATTGTCCACAAAACTCAGCGTGACATTGTTCCCAAGACAGTCATGCATCTCATTGTTAATGAGGTACACTGTAGACTGCATCTGCCAAGCAGCCTATGTTTCTTTGTCAAGTCGGCAATCAGCCAATGCAAGTAAACCAGGAAAAGGCACACTAAAAGTGATTGTGTGTCTGTTTTACGATACAGTAGATTTGTGTGTGCTCAAAGCTGACGAAGTCGCCAGCTTAATCTAGAGTATGGCAAAGAAACAAAACATAAGGAAAAACAGAAACCGAGTAGTTCAGAAGAAATGGTGTGGGCAATAGTCTGTGAAGGCAGTCCGGGAGGCAGAAGTGAAATTACCGGGGGTAGGATTTGTAAACAGGTAGGTTTTAAGCCGGGAATGAAAGAGAGGGAGTTATGGATGAGCAGAGTAGTGAATCAAAAAAGGAAGAAGGAATAGGTGAGTCAGAAATGGAGGAACTGGTACCAGAATGAGGTTGACTATTACATTCCATGGTAACATTAACATTCCTGCAGCATATCCTTGCAACAGAAAGTTTAATGTTCATATTTTTGTAAAATTGTGTAACAGTTTTGAACGGAGTATGAACAGATTAATATAATTAGCATTTGATAATGTTCTTAGGACAATATTGAGATAGTGTTAATTGCTTTGTGTGTTGATGGTAGATAGCTTTAATCAGCTGACAACTTTTATTATTAACTGTTTACAATAAACGTCTATGTCACTCAGTCTTTGTTTTTATTATATTTTTTATCTTTTTTGTGTCTTTCTCCAACATTAGAGATTAGAAGTTCTCCATCTCTTGAGTCTTTCAAGAGTAACCATAAAACTTTGCTTCAAATCATCCTTCCCTGGATTACCGTATGTCTTTTTACCTAGCGACAAGGCAACCTTTGATTCAGGTTTTTGTGCCGGTGACCTTGTGTATGTTATAAGCTCATGTATGTGCGTGTGTTTGTCAAAAAAGATGTCTTTTTGTTGTGTGTGTAGATGAAGTCGTTCGTTAGTTCTGAACTGTTGGCTCATTTGTATTCATCAAGAGACCAGGTACGTACGGCCTTCCGTCTGAGAAAAATGTCTAGCTATTGTGGCAGAAAAACATGTTTGTTCACCAGAATTAGCAGTAAGTTTAATATGCCTGCCTGGCTGACTGATATACTGAGAGTTTGTGGATTGAGACTTTCACACAGTGGACCACCTTACACTGTCCACACAGATTAATGGTGTTCAATTTTGTTCTGATATAGCTAGTGTAGATTGTTAATGTAGACATATTTTTCAGATAGTCCCGTGAGTGCATAACCAGCTGATTGCACAAGTGCCATGTGTACTTTTTGGATGTACACTGAAGTCGCTGTTTTCAGCCTCTCAGAGCAATGAGAGCATGCACCAATATCTGATGTGTTCAGGATAATTTATCAGTGTACAGTTGCATGCGAATTACATCCTTCCACACACACACACACACACACGTTTATCCACAACTGGAATGAGCCGTGCTTGCCTTTACTTAACCGATGCACAGCTTCGGTGCTGTTTAGTCAGTACTCATATCTTATCCCACTGTGGGTAGGAGGCTAAGTTGGCCTGGGACGAGGCTGAGAAGAACTGAAAACAAAATATTCTACTCACAAAATATTCTACTCACTCAGAAGGATTATATGAGCTGGAGAATTGTAAAAGTTGGTTTCCTCCTACAGCGATGCTGTCCTCGCAGTCTGGTATCACAGTAGCACTTGTGTCTGTGCTTACTGTGATGCTGTTGAATTAGCTATCTTAATAGTGGATCGGATACTGGTATTGGAGATCCGACATTAAGGGACCTACGAAATAATACCGCTTCCATCAGCAGTTGTTTGGTGATGGATGAAGCCAGGTCCCCCACTGGTTGGAATGAATGCTTTGAATTTCGTTCAGTGCTGTTGGGTGATGGGAAAGGCAGGCGGCCCTTCGCATAAACACCAGTACCAGTTATCCCCAAGTGAAGAACATACCGGAGGGACTGGACTGGCTATCGTAGGTTGACGTGGAAGACGACCTATAAAAGGCTGGTAAGAGAGGACATGTTGTGTTATTACTTACTGAAGAGCTCGCTGATGGAAGAGTCGGCTCAAGAAGCACAGCGTCGTGAGGAAACACTGCGAATGTACCACGCGACAAAGGAGGCACTGTCAATTATTGGTGAAGTGTCAACAAACACGGTGTCGACACCTGTGCCGCCACCTGTTGACGATGACTGGCTGAAACCGAGCGACTCTTCTCGCTACGCTGCTAATGGGTTAGCTGTGATTTGCATTTAGTTCACCAGCACGATGTTAAGTAGTCGTTAGTGCTGTTTGTGTTGTATTGTGTGATATCTGTTGTTTATTAGCTGAGTTTAGCTAGTTTAGTTATTACTGGCCCGCCTACACACAGTGCAGGGGGCCAGACTAGTAACGGTCGCAGGCGTCAGTCGTTATCTGTCGAAGTCTGTTAACACTTCACGGCCGGCCTGCAGGCGGCTCCCCCCTCCCCTCCAACAGACAACATCAGAGCTATGGTGATTGTCTGGAGGGTAAGAGGGGAGATTTTATAGGCGGCTTCACCCACGCAGGCCAGGCGAGGACATCAAGTCGCCTGCAGTCTAATTATAGCTCCATGGTAACACGGCACGGCGGGCCAGTCATGTTACATCCCGTTAGGGCGACACCTAGTTTTACTACAGCTGTGTGTTATTTAGAGATTTTTCAAAATTCAGTCTCGTGCTGTGTTCTTCCCTGCCTTTGATCAATGTAGACGTTTACAGTTCACCGTTTCATTTAATATTGATTGCATGACCGCTTGTACTTCCGAGTTTCATGTATATTTCTTTGTGACACATAATCCTAAAGATGTGAAACGACGTAATTGAAAACACCATTAAATTCTAAATATGTCTGAAGGATAATAGTGATAGTATATTATTTCTTATGATCTCGTTGAGCAATAAGAACCATGAAATGAGTCTGCTGTATTTCAAATTCTGTATTTTTAAAATGCACCAATGTACATTTTTGTCAGTAACTAGATGGCAATAGCATGAACTGTTGTTTCTTAGAATGTGGACTGCGTGTAATAATCATATTTCCAAGTCCATTTATTAAAGGCTTAATTCTCAGCACATGATGTCCTGTTTGATGAAAGGCAACCCAAAGGGAAAAAAGGAAAGGAAGGGTATTTATATAGCACCATTTTATATACTATGTATATCTCAAAGTGCTCAGGCATCGATCACACAGTTTTATCTGCAAATACACCATGCCTGCATTTCCTTCATAAGCGTTCACCAGATGGCGCAACCCCTAACTCAGGTAGAAGATATCCAATTGCAGCTTACTACTCATCTGTCAACCCTGAAGGGATGAAAGGTTCAGTTGGCCCTTCTGGTTGACCAATAGTGGACGGTTTACCCGCATAAGTGGTCACCCATCATCTGCAGGTCGAGCGCAGGGCAGGGAAAGTTCGCCGGCCAAAGACCGACGTTCTACCACTGTGTCACACAACCAACCAGCCTTCTGCTGGAACTTTTCTTGCTGTTTCCTAACAGCAGAAGCTTGGAAAGGAATTATTTTGCAGTTAAATGCAGCACGTAATTTTACTGAGCTTCTGTTAGTGAAGTGCATCCATCCAAACTGTGACGATGACAGTTTTTCTTTGACCGAGTGTCAGTTGTAATGTTACTGTATGTGTATCGTAGGCCACCGTCACCAAGGTCTGTTCCAGGATCCAGGTCTGGTCCTCCATCAAACCCTTCGATGCCACAGAGATCAGCACCTGGCGGTCCATCAAGGCCGGCACCAACTGTGCCGTCACGGATGGGTCCGAGTCCCACTCCAGCAGGCAACCTTCCGGCACCGCTGGTTCCATCGTAAGCAAGCACATTCTGCAATTTGTGACTGCATTTAGACACATGCAACAGTTGACACCTGCTAGATACCAGATAGATACTGTTAACATGTATGATGACAGCTGACCTACATGACTGGCATATCTTATGATTGTTTCCGTAAGTTTTGTTTTTCTGTATGTGGAAATAGAACTGTACCTCTTGACCAGCATACCTAATGTGAATGGTTCAACGCACGTGAGAGGATGGAGTTTGTGAATATAAGTAAATTAAAAGTATACGTCGATTTGTAGAGCGTATCGTCATAACTACCTCTAATCCGCTCAGACATGGATCACACGGTTTTACCTGCAAATTACACCATGCCTGCCTTTGCTCCCCAGCCACAGAGCATCACCGCCCTTTGGCTGGTACTCATTTTACCATCCCACAGAGGGTAGAAGGCTAACTTGACCTGGGGAAGGATGAGTCGACCTGGTAATGGTCTGTTTGACTGGTCTTAGCTTTTCAGTAGAGTGATAACTAGTGATAATGATAATAATAATAATAATAATAATAATAACAAGTGTTCAAAGTAATTTGATAAAATGCTGCATTGCTGTCATCACTCATGGCGGCTGCAAGTGCATTCGTCCCCCGCATGCACTGGCCCGGCACGTTTGCCCTGCATAGTACATTACAGTGGGCCAGCACATGTTCCCCTCAAAATGCCTCTATCCTTGGGTGATTCACCCCCATCTGTTGGCTGTGTTGCACAGTGGAGTGGTAGAATGCCGGTCCTTGACCGGCGAACTTTCTTTGTCACACACTCGATCTGTAGCTGATGTGTGACCACTTATGTGGGTAAACCGTCTGCTACAAGGTCAGCCAACTAGGCCAACTCAGCCTTTCATCCTTTCGAGGTCGATAGATTAGTAAGCTGATCCAGATGTGCGCCACCTTGCTCAGGCGACGCCATCTGGTGAATGGTTACGAAGTGAATGCAGCGATGGCTCATTCCATTCGTGGATAAACGTGTGGGTGGCAGGTAAAACTGTGTGAACCCCGTGCCATTCAGCCAGGTTGTGACGCCTCTGGTCACTGTTCGTTGAGTGTAAGCGTTGGACAGACTGTATTTCATTTGCATCTAACACATGTCGATCCATTAGCAGTTTTGCAGAACTCACCCCATATGCCAAACAGGCGCAGTATGACCTGAATTGTGTCGAAAAAGCGTATTACACCCCAATCAACCAACCAACCATGTCTCAAACACACAGACACACAGACCATGCTACGTGCCACATCTGTATCAATAGGCCATAACTATACACTGCATGCAGGCGAAGCGGCCTAAGAATACTAATATAAATTTTGTAAATCATGCAGTATCAGAAACATTAAATAGACATCATCAGTCAGTATGGGTGGATTATGTAGAAAGGTGAAGTTTTATATATTTTTAGAGGACGTAGTTATATATATATATATATATCACACGTCAACGTACAGATGATATTTCTTACAGAAGCATTTCTTTTGTTGTTGGGAAGGTGGTTTTGTGTGTACTGCAGGCGACCTGGTGCAGGGACTCCGCCGTCAATTCCTGCAAGACCCCAGTAGTTGACAAGCCGCGTGTCTCTAGTCAGTACTGTACGTCAGTGTCGTTGATACTCGCTGCATGCCGTAGAGTCACAGACTGTGGTATTTCTTCTATAGTCTTTGCAGTTGACTTCAGTCAGATGTACAGTTGCTCCACTGCTCGTCTGAATCTGTCCGTCACTGTCGTTACTGATCAGAAGTATCAATCATTGCATTTAACTTGTCGTCCGACAGATGCTGTAGTGCCACATGGTACATTCCATTTGTGCAACACATGAAACAGTTATCTCATACAGTAGCACTTAGTCAAATATATTTGAGTTTATACTGGATACAGATAGTCTAACTGGTGTTTCAACAGGTGTCCATTTTTATGCATTCGCCACCCAACACTGTCGGGCTTGTGGCGTTCGTCTAGTCTGATCATGTTATCACGATCTCATGAACGACTCGAGCAATCTCGATGAAACTCAGAGGGAGTCTTCATTAGACCTTAATGATGACCTGATTAGATTCTGAAGAGGTCAAGGTCACAGCAGGCTGGCCGTTGAGGCATCCAGATTGGGGAATCAAACTCCATCTGCTCATTTTGCAGTAATTCTAGTCAGCACAGAATCTCATACCATACTGTAACTATGCATGCACTTTGCTCACTGTAACCTCTTTTTAGTGATAACTATTGCATTCTAGACTAATGTCCTTAATAGTATCATGATTTGTTTAGCTACTGAAGCCACCTGCTTTACAGTTGAAGGCTTTTGCAGTTTTAGCTGGGACATTTCTTGCTCATTGACATGATTAATGTTATTGTAGCAAGTCACGGCAATGCCGCTGTTAACATTTACTGTAGTCATTCTTTTATTTGTAAATAGTTATTGGCTAGTCACAGTGTTACGTGTACGTGTAGAGTTGTGACATTATCATGCAGCGACTTTCCGTTGATCTCACATGATAGCCCGTCATTCCCGTAACTCGTTTTACTTATATTTGTTCCACTGAGTTGATTTACTGTTGCATAAAATGCATTATTTACTATTTTTGTTATTGTTAGTTTTGTTATTGTTCATTCTCTTGCTTGTCAGCATTCAACTTAAGTATTACAAGTCGTACGTGTGACAGTGCTTGCTAGAAGAGCATTTTACATAACGTTCGTGTCCGAGTTCTAGAAACATTCACTCTCGTCTAGTCATACGTGAAGCTGTTGTTATCGTTGTTAGATCGCGTGTTGTTATCCATTGTTATTGATGTTGTACCTAGCAATATAAAAGTGTATTTGTCTCTCATTTGTCTACAAGCGTATCAAGTACTGCTGCATAATAAAGCAAATAAAACTTCATTGGTTATACAATTATTGCACGAAAAACGTTTTGCATATAATGAGGTAATACAGATGTAAAATGCAATACATGACATGACATGACAAAGATACACACATTCCATAACATATGCTCAGTAGCTTAATCTATAGAAAAAGCACGATAAATGAAGACCAATCAGCATCACGTAATCCTTACAATACATATCCCATGATTGTAAGCAAGGGCATAAGGGCAGTAGTAATACTGCTCTAACAAAATCCCAGTTCTTAACTATGGGTTCTGTCTAACAGGTTGACCTATATAATGACCATGAAATGGCTGTGTTACAGAATTTAAAAAGAAACTGTTAGTCAAATTAAAAACTTCTGGAATACTTATGATTTCACACTGAAAATTTAAAGCACTTTAAACTAGTTTTCATCCGGGTATATTTTTACAAGCATCTCTATTTCAGGAATGCAACTGTAGCTTGCAGCATATGACAAGGCTCTTAAATTAAAAGTAAATGATGCAGAATGTGAATATTGGCCAAAATGTCAATAAAATGCTAGTAAAATACAGTATATAATTTCATGCCAGTCACTGTGTATGTATATATCAATACTTAAGTACATGTGCACAAAAAACTTGACAAACACATTACAAAAACTGACTGAACTGCAATACTTGTCTTAGCACCTGCAAAAAGTTGACATCACTTCGATCACAGTTAACATTTTCATTAAAATGTAAATATGTACATCAAAAAAGTAAAATTCAACCATTAAAACAGCATTTGCCCATTTTGCACATAGTTGCAAAAGCTGAGCTTTCTGCATAATATTATGTTCCAACAATATTCAACAAATCACTGAGATAGTTCATTCGGAAGGCAAACTGTGCAATTGATACCGTATGTGAATGTAAGCCAAAATATGATTAACTGTTAAAAACACTGCCATTTCTCATTTCACCATGAGCTGACGCTACAGATGTGGACTTGATGGCAGCAGGAGACATGACTTAGAACCAGCAAACATCTTTAGCAATAACAACGAAAAGACGAAGTATATGATGCAAATTTGAAGTAGATACACGACATTTGTCTGCATCACAATTGTTGATGGACTTCCGCAGAACCACGATCAGCTGTGACACCAATGCAACCGCACAGTAACAAGCCTAAAAAGTTTCATTTAATCCAATACATTGGTTGTTTTGTGCAAATGTACAAAGAAGTACAAAATATCTGGAAGCCGTTCTCAACAAAATATAAGCATTAACAATTTTTTTAATGTTCACTAGTCAATTGGAATCTGACTGGAATAAATAATACGTGCTTGGTTGGTAGGTCGGGATATTAACGTCCCCTGTCAGCACAAAATAGGCTATATCAGGGACAACAATACAGTAACCTGCTGACCTCAATGCCTTTTTGTTCAGCGACGACCCAAAATGGGAAAGGATAGGGTGGCACGTTTGTTATTACGCTAGCGCCTATAACAGGGTGGAAACAAACCAACCACCAGAAGACCTATTTATCAAATTCAATGTGATATTGTGTGTAATTGCTGTTCATCAGTTCCTATAACATCAGTACCAAACAACTCTCGTCATCTCTTTTCCAAGTGGGGCTGGCTTTGGAATGCTTCCCTTAGGTAAAACCGAAAAGAAGCATCCGGGGGACCGCTCGCCCATGGTACCAGACCTGCCCCCTCCACTGCCAAATAATACATAAAGCTGTACAAAAAGTGCATGCCAGCTAACTTTGTAATTGTATCTGGGTGACATAGTAATCCCAAGGTATCTGCTCTCTAAGGATATCTTTGAAGACTGCTCAATTTTTGTAGGCCACACGGCCTTCCTGATGCCGGCCAAGTGTCAGAGCTCTGAATCTCAGAATGTGTGGAGAAAAAAGGAGATTCTTTATGATTCTGAAATAATACTCACTGATGTTCCTGTAGCCACCGTTGGTTACTGAAAGGTGTCATAAGAAAAACTATAAAGAAAAGCTGAAGTCGAATACAGGTTAAATGCCCTTTCCAGTGCTGAATTAATGACAATAATAAAACTATCAACATAAAATAGATTACAACTGTACAGTTATGTGACTTGCTCATCACTGACTGAGAAACAGGTAAGGCAGCACTGCTGTAAAAACTGCAATCTCGAAGACTGGGAAACCAAAATTACTTTGGTGAGAAAACAGACCACTTAAAAATTATGAAGGTGCTCACCGGGCTCCAATGTCTAAGAAACCTGAATGAAATTCCTGATTTGAAGGAAATTATTAGTTTACTTACTTATGACATGCTACACATGCGTTAAATCCATAGTTAACTTAACATTATGGGTAACGAATAAAATAGGCATACAGGGCTGGGACAGCAGCTATAATGCCATAACATCACCTGCTATAAATGAAGTCCAACATTTGGTGTCATCAACACAGTTTGATAATTACACTGTTGACAGGACTGACTGTCGACTCTTCACAACTGACATTTCTGCCAACTTCAAAGTCACGTGACACAAAAACTAGGCCAAATATAAAAAAATCTGGCCCGGTCAAATTTAGATATTGTGCCCTATTTTAAGAATCTGTGGGCAGTTGCCAGCTCCCATTGTAAATGGCAGAGGAGATAGCTTTTGAAAATGGCCGGATTTCCAACTTTTAAGGGCTCGTGACCTTGACCTTCGATCAGGTCATACTACGTACCGTCATGCATCACTCATCGACCTCTACCTACATGCCAAATGTCATTGAAATCGAAGAAACGTTCTGTGGATGGAAGTACGTACGCACGCACGGACGGACATTTAAGACCGGCTTTATTAGGTAAACTCTGTCGAAGAGTCGACCTAAAAAGGGCAAGGTCCAGTCCTGCTTTGGGTTCCTTCGATGTTTTGACACTGTCAGTTGGTATTAGCCCTGCTCCAAAGGTTCTCTTTTGAACTTGGGCCAATCTGGAGTAACGATGGAAAATAAATCTGGTATTGAACACTGAATGCAGTAATCAGCTGACAGGCTGACAAACATTAAGTATGAACATCATACACTCACGAAGAATGTGAACCGATTTGAAGTATGAAAGAATGGTACACCAGAAGAAACCGGCACCAGCAACAAATGCAGCACGAGTATGTGGTGGTGCATAGCGGAAGTTAACAACTTGTACCAATGGCCAAAACATCCATCCCGTCTAAACCATTCAACAAATGCACACACACACACACACACACATTTGCAAACATAACATTATAAAAACGCATACTAGGCCTAGATACAGCTCTCTACTCTTACAGTGTTATATGTAATCTTCTAGCCAACTTACTTATGGAATAGTTCAGGAGACCATCGATGACATTTTTTAATGTGACGTGTACATTTTCGTTTACACTTCTCTTGTTATGGCATGCGTTCTGTCATGTTACAAATAAACGAATATGACGATGATGATGACCACATAGCTTCATTACCCAGTTTTATTGCCTTTACCTTTCGGGTGAGTGACATTAGCCACCAAATGCCGAGACCAATTATAGTTTGGCCCACTGTGCAACCCCAAACGTTACCAAATCCTCTTAAAGGGCTTGTAGAAACCACCAGGCGTTAGGAATTCCACCTTGCATAATTTCAAAAGGTAAACTCAAAAACATAAGTTATCTAGGATCTTCTAGCTGCTTCACGAGCAATGGTAGTTATCTAGCATTTCCAGACCACACATCGAGCAATGGCCATCTCAAATGAAGAGGTTACTCCTCTCAACTTTGGTAAGAGATACTCCAAGTAAGAGTCCTTTTCTGTAGACCTAGGTGTGAGGTCTCGAGACCCACTGTCAAGCGCTTATCTCGACATCTGGTGTGAAACTCTTGGTCTTAAAGACTTGAACTTGAGCCCTTCAATAAGGTCTCGCTCACAAGACTGCTTCCAAGATCTAGATTCTGAGAGCGACAAGTTGGGGAGGTCTTGGTTGAACTTCTCCACCAGATTACAAAGAATCCTCAGTCATTGGGCTTCCAAGTCAAACGAGAGACAGCGTGACTATGTGCATAAAATTAGGCAGCAAGCTGTATTTTTTGTGAAGACAAAAAACAAGTTACCGAAGCAGCTCGGCAACAAAATGGAATGTGCTCTGCTCCGGTTAATCGTCAAGCTCGGCCACGACTACAAGAAGCTACATGAAGCGATGCCCGAGGAGAGATAAAGTGTAGTATGCAATACAGCACAGAACAGTTCTAATGTTCTTCCCTCTTATCCTCCAGACAATGATCAAATTTTATCACTTTTAATTGACCTTTTGTCTAGCTATTAAACAAGACCAAGAGAATTTAAATTAATTGCAACGTGATCCAAACTAAATATCAAATTGTCAGAACCAGTCTGTTACTCAAATAGCAGTAACAACACGTCTGTATACATGTAACATAAAGATAATAT
>Ga0209363_1000487_pt1 | contig 15596 bp, 13 predicted proteins | sample WorMetexBAHAMAS3_FD_187385 | JGI IMG/M metagenome (GOLD analysis project Ga0209363, IMG submission 187385) | Marine gutless worms symbiont microbial communities from Max Planck institute for Marine Microbiology, Germany - Inanidrilus exumae... | ecosystem: Host-associated > Annelida > Digestive... | reverse complement strand
ATTCAGTCTCCTGATTCGTTGGTCATTTTGGAGATAGAATGGCTCATATTCATTATTATATCAATAGCTTAATTTATAACAGGACGGCATTTTAGCCGAAAAAAACAGAAAAATCACCCTCGTGACTCCGGGCACGAATCGGGGTTACGGGACAGGCTCTTATGGCAAGCTCCATAACTTTGCGCTGATACTAAATTCTAAACGGCCACCATCCCGGGCAGACCGGCAAACGGGCAAACCGGCCAACGGTAACTCACTTTTCGTCCATGGTTGAGAAGATAATACCCAAATCCTTATCCCCGCGGCCGGACAGGTTCACAATAACGATGTCGTCGGCAGGGCGTCGAGCGGCTTCTTTCATGGCATAGGCCACCGCGTGGGAGCTCTCAAGGGCTGGTAGGATCCCTTCCAGCCGACTGAGGGCATGAAATGCATCCAGCGCTTCGGAATCTGTGACCGACACATATTTTGAACGACCGCTCTCTTTGAGCAGCGCATGTTCCGGCCCTACGCCCGGGTAGTCAAGACCGGCGGATATGGAATGGGCCTCTGTGATCTGGCCGTGCTGATCCTGAAGCACGTATGATTTTGAGCCATGCAACACACCCACAGCGCCTTTACCCAGTGTGGCGGCATGTTGCGGCGTGTCGATCCCTTTGCCGGCCGCTTCCACTCCGATCATTTCCACCGGGTCCTCCAAAAAGGGATAGAACAGGCCCATGGCATTGCTGCCTCCCCCGACGCAGGCAATCAGAATATCCGGCTGCCGCCGGGCGGACTCCTGAATCTGCTCTTTGGTTTCCTCTCCGATAATCTTCTGAAAGTCGCGGACCATCATCGGGTAGGGATGCGGGCCGGCCACCGATCCGATCACGTAGAAGGTGTCCTCCACAGCCCCTACCCAGTATCGCAAGGCTTCGTTCATGGCATCCTTCAAAGTGCCGGTCCCGGAATCCACCGGAACGACCTCGGCACCGAGAAGGTTCATCCGGCGGACGTTGGGCGCCTGACGCTGGATATCTTCGATTCCCATGAACACTTTGCATTCCATGCCGAATAACGCGGCGACCGTGGCAGTGGCGACCCCGTGCTGGCCCGCCCCGGTTTCTGCAATGAGTTTTTCCTTACCCATCCATTTGGCCAGCAATCCCTGGCCCAGGGTATTGTTAATCTTGTGGGCCCCGGTGTGGGTTAGATCCTCCCGTTTCAGATAGATCGCAGCGCCCCCCAGGTCCGCACTGAGTCGTTTGGCGTGATACAGCGGCGTGGGACGACCGGCGTAGGTGTTTAGCAAAAGGGTAAGTTCACTTTGAAAGCCGGCATCCGGGGCGATCCGTGCGTATGCCTCGTCCAGGTCCAGAATGGCTGGCATGAGGGTTTCAGCAATGTACCGTCCTCCGAACGGTCCGAAATGGCCATCGGCATCGGGTTGCGGCCCCGCTGATGTTTCCTCGTTTGGTATTGTGGAAGATGGAGAATCGGTCATTCGAACACACTCCTTTTATGTTGAGATGTCATGGATCCGGCACAGTCGGCGACGGCTCTGATAAATGCTCGTACTTTGTCGATATCTTTTCTCCCCGGCGAGGACTCCACTCCGGAACTGACATCCACGGCACCCGGCATGGCGTTTGTCAGGGCTTCGTTTACATTGTCCGGGGTCAGTCCTCCCGCCAGGATCACCGGATATTGACGTCCAATGGTTCGAGCGAGCCCCCAGTCCCAGATAAGGGCATTTCCGCCGGGTAGAACTCCCCCGGCGCACTCCGCAAGGTATGCCGTTGGACGAAAGCGATCCGCCTCTTCCAAGGTCGGGTGCTTCCCATGGAACAGGGCTTTGATAACACGGACCTTTTCACGCATCAATTGATCCACCATATCCGGCGATTCGTTTCCGTGAAGCTGCACCGCCTTCAACCGGCAGTTGGTCGCATGTTTCATCACATGGTCATAGGATTCGTCGACAAACACCCCCACCGGAACCACATGATCGGGCAACGCCTCGGTGATATCGTGCGCCGTTGCTTCCGACACAAACCGAGGGCTTGGTGGATAGAACACCAGACCAATGGCGTGGGCTCCGGCCTCGGCACAGGCCAGGGCTTCGTCCGGTCGCGTCAGACCGCAGACTTTGATTTGGATCAGACTCATAGCTTACCTGCCTGAATAAGTACCCTCAAAAAATCCGCAGGATTTTTTGATCGCACAAGGCTTTCTCCGATCAGGAAATTATGAATGCCGGCGGCGAGATTTCTCCGAATGTCATCCGGACCGGTGATCCCGCTGGCGGCTATGGGAACTTGATCCGGCATCAGCCGATCGACCAGCCCCACGGCGGTGTTGATGTCGGTATCAAATGAACTGAGGTCACGGTTGTTAATACCGATCAGTGTTGCGCCGATACGGGACGCCTTCTTCAGGTCCTCCCCGGAATGGATCTCCACCAGGGCGTCCATGTTCAATGCGGTGCTCAGCTCCAACAGTTCTCCAAGGCGCTCCTCGTCCAGCACCCGAACGATGAGCAGTATGGCATCGGCCCCGGCGGCCCTGGCCTCATACACCTGGTATGGATCGATTAGAAAATCTTTGCGTAGAACAGGAAGAGTTGTCGCCTGGCGTGCCTGTTTCAAATCTTCCAGACAACCCTGGAAGAACGGTTCATCGGTCAGTATGGACAGTGCTGCCGCACCGCCCTTCTGGTATTGCCTGGCTTGTTGCGCGGCATCCAGATGTTGAGAAATGATGCCTTTGGACGGCGATGCCCGTTTGATCTCAGCGATGATATTGACTCCGCGGCGACGAAACGGCTTCAGGAAGGATCGACATTCCGGATGGGCGGCGGCCTGCTCTTTCAGCTGTTCCATAGGCGTCGTCCTGGCGGCATCGGCCACTTCCTTTTTCTTCGTTTCAATGATTTTGTCCAGAATAGAGCTGGTCATAATTATGCTTCACTAACTTTTGTTATAAGAAATTCGATGAATATCCAAAACCGAACTCAAAAGTGTAGATCAGGGTTCAGGGCAAGGCGCGGGGCTGTGAAAAAGCGGAGCATACACGTTAGTATGTGAGCATTTTTTTCAGCTCCGCAACACCGCCATGGATCCTGAGATGCGTTTTTGAGATCGGTTTTAGGTGTTTTCTTGTGTAAATTTGATCAACGCCTCCAGTTTTTCCATGGCCGCACCGGAGTCAATGGCGTTTTCCGCCAGAGCAATGCCGGATTTGAAATCATTTGCTTTTCCGGCGGCGACCAACGCCGCCCCGCTGTTGATCAACACAACATGCCGTTTGGGGCCTTTGTCGCCGTTGAGAATGCTGCGGGTGATCGCGGCATTTTCTTCCGGCAATCCACCGACCATATCCTCGGGACTGGCCAGACTTCCGAAGTATTCTTCCGGATTAAGATCAAATGTCCGGATTACGCCGTCGTTGAGTTCGGAAATCCGGGTCGGGGCACAGACAGAAATCTCATCCAATCCGTCGTGACCGTGGACGACAAATGCCCGTTTTGCCCCTAGCCGGGACAGCGCATGGGCGAACATCTCGGTGAGTTGAGGGGCATAGACGCCGAGCAGCTGGCAATTTGCACCCGCCGGATTCGTCAGCGGCCCGAGCATGTTAAAAATAGAGCGAAGCCCCACCTCTTTGCGGGCCGTCATCGCATGCTTCATTGCCCCGTGGTAAACTGGGGCGAAGAGAAACCCGATGCCGAGTTCCTGAACCGCCTCTTCGACGATTTCCGGATCGGTATCCAGTTTAATCCCCAAAGTTTCGAGGACATCTGCGCTGCCGCACTTGCTCGATACCGAACGGTTGCCGTGTTTGGCTACGGTGACACCGCAACCGGCCACCACAAAGGCGGTGGTTGTGGAAATGTTGAAGGTCTGCGCGCCATCCCCGCCGGTGCCACAGGTGTCGACCACCGTAGCGGCAGCTGCCTGGATACGATTCGCCTTTCGACGCATGGCCGTTGCGGCTCCGGCCAATTCCACGAAGGTCTCTCCTTTGGTCGCCAGAGCTGCCATGAAGGCCCCGATCTGTGCATCGGAGACTTCTCCGGAGAGAATGTCCGACAGCATCTCTCCCATCTCCGCTTCGGTGAGATATTGTTTGGCAACGATTTTAGCGAGATTCTCTCTGAAACTCATGACGAAACCCCCTCTTTCTGTGTGATTTTCAGAAAATTGCGTAAAATCCGTTTCCCTTTGGCGGTCATGATGGATTCCGGGTGAAATTGAATCCCTTCAGTCAAGTGTTCCTCGTGGCGGATTCCCATAATTTCACCATCCTCGGATTCAGCCGTGACCCGAAGGCATGACGGAAGCGTATCTCTGGCCACAGCCAGGGAATGGTAGCGCATCCCTTTAAACGTTCCTCGAATTCCGGCGAACACCCCCTCGCTATCGGACGTGATGTCCGAGGTCTTGCCGTGCATGAGCCGTTTGGCCGAAATGATCTCGCCGCCGAACGCCATGGCAATGGCCTGGTGTCCGAGGCAGACCCCCAGCAAAGGAGTTTTCCCTGACATTCTGGAAATGAGAGGGAGGGAGATGCCGGCATTTTCAGGTCGACCCGGGCCCGGAGAAATCACCACACCGGCGGGTGCCATCTGATCGATGTTCTCCACCGAAACGGCATCATTTCGAAAGACTTCCACCGTGGTCCCAAGCTCCCTCAAGTACTGGACCAGATTGTAGGTAAACGAATCGTAATTATCGAGCATCACCAGCATTGGCTTCCCCTTTGATCAGGTTCAAAGCCCGGTCAATGGCTTTGGCCTTGTTCACGGTTTCGATGCGCTCCATTTCCGGGTCGGAGTCGGCGACGATGCCTGCCCCTGCCCGAACGGTCAGGATATCGTCTTGGATGCAAGCGGTACGAATGGTGATGGCCAGGTCCATATTCCCGGAAAAGGATACATAACCGACCGCACCACCGTACGGGCCTCGGGGGTATTTTTCGAGTTCCGCGATGATTTCCATGGCTCTCACTTTGGGTGCCCCGGTAAGGGTGCCGGCCGGAAAGGTCGCTGCCAGAAGATCCCAGGCATCCTTATCTACGGCCAAATGGCAGTTTACGTTGGAGACCAAATGCATCACATGGGAATATCGTTCGATGACCATCAGATCCGTCACCTGCACCGTACCGGTTTCAGCCACACGACCCAGATCGTTGCGACCCAGGTCCACCAGCATCAGGTGTTCGGCGCGCTCTTTTTCATCCGAGAGCAACTCGTCCGCCAGTGCCCGGTCTTCCTGTTCGTTGGCACCACGATGCCGCGTTCCAGCGATGGGACGCACCGTGGCCACCCCATTCTCCAGACGCACCATGGTTTCCGGCGAGGATCCGATCAGGGTGGTGCCGCCGAGATGCAAGAAAAATAGATACGGAGACGGATTAACATAGCGCTGGGCTCTGTACAGGGACCATAGGTCACCAGGGGGCTGGCAGGTAAACGGTTGGGAAATGACGGTCTGTATGACATCACCGGCGGTAATATATTCCTTTACCTTCTGGACGCGATGCCGATAGTCGTCATGGTCGAGCCTGGTTTTAATTTGTGGAGAGTTATTCTCCGAAGAGTCGGGCTCCACGTGGACCGGGGTGTTAATGATCCGCAGGACTTCATCGATTCGGGCCCGGCTGCTATCGAAGGTTGCGGCGGCATCGTTTTGGTCTTCAACAAAAGCGATGGCCAAGACCAACAGCGTATGGCGAACATTGTCAAAGATCAACATGGTGTCCGGAACCACAAATGCCGCCAGGGGAGACTCCGGAGGCAATCGATTCGGTATGTTCTCAAAAAAAGAGACCGCTTCATAGGTCCAGTAACCGACCATCCCCCCCCAGAACCGGGGTAGATCGGGGAGCTGGGCGGGAGAAAACCGTTTCATGAAGTCGCGCAGAACCGGCAGCGGAGAATCGGTAAAGGGTATCCGCTCGGTGTCCGTGCTGTTTTCGATTTCCACGCGATCCGCATAAACTCGAATGTGCGCATGGGCGGAGATGCCTAGAAAACTATAACGTCCCCAGCGTTCTCCCCCCTCCACGCTCTCGAACAAAAATAACGGATTTTCCGGTCTATAGAATTTCTGTAACAGCGACACCGGAGTATCCGAGTCGGCCAGGATCTCTGTGCAAACCGGAACCACGTTAGCGTCTGCTGCCAGGGTGACAAACCGATCTTTGTCGGGATACCGGTTTAGAATCATATGGTCTCCTCCAAGAATATGCCCGCTAAACAAATTTACGAAGCGCGGCTTGGCCGCTTTAGAAACATGGCAATGGATTTATTAGTGGTCTTAAAAAAAAAGACCGTGAGCAGTCGGTCTGCCCACGGTCCTTTTGTTAGTAATCGATATGCGAGTCGAGTCAGAGTTCCATGACGGGGGCAGAGCTACCTGTCCAGAGGCGACACCACCACCACCAATTTCCTCTTCTGTTGTTCTCGACGTTGTTCATGGCATCTTTTCCCAAGTGACGGGCAGGGTAGCTGCGAGGCCTCAGGTTGTCAAGTGTTTTTTCCGGAGTCTAAAAAAACACTTGACAGCCGAAACCCCTCGGGATAATGCTGTTTGGAAACTTTAACAGGAGAATACAAAAGGTGCAGCGCGATTTTTCCGGCAGGCGGTTCTTCTATTTCTGGTATTATTATTTTAATACCGGCCTGCCCGGGGTGCGCTAAACCGAAATTCCAGCGCATAAAAGCCGTGGGCAAGCCAAAGTGCCCGCGGCTTTTTTTTTATTCAGGGCCGCGGGAGACAATCATGCTCCGCGGCCTTTTCTGTTTCTGGAAATAAAATCGTAAACGATTTTATGAAACGCGGCGGCGCCGCTTGATGGATGAAGCGGTTTCTCTGTCGATCATAAACGGTAAAGACATGATTCCCGGATAAAAGCAGCGGGAAATAACCAAATGTATCGGTAACAGAAAGGATGTTTTGATGGAACGCACACAGGATTTGAGGGTTGGCGGCTACAAGCCGATGATGTCGCCTCAGCAACTCATGGAAGAGTTGCCCATGTCGATGAAGTCCAATCAAACCGTAGTGGAAGGCAGGGCCGCCATCCAGAAAATTCTCAGGAAAGAAGACTCCCGCCTGTTGGTGGTGGTTGGCCCATGCTCCATACACGACGAGACCGCGGCTCTCGAATATGCCGAGCGTCTCGTCGAACTGGCAGACAAGGTCAAGGAAACCCAGCTGGTGGTCATGCGCGTCTATTTTGAAAAGCCGAGGACAACGGTGGGGTGGAAGGGATTGATTAACGACCCCCACCTGGATGGAAGTTGCGACATCAGAACCGGATTGAGAAAAGCCCGGAGTCTGTTGCTGAAAACCACAGAGATCGGGCTTCCCACAGGAACCGAGTTCCTCGAGGCCGTAACGCCCCAGTACATCGCAGACCTGGTCTGCTGGGCGGCCATCGGTGCCCGGACCACAGAATCTCAAATTCATCGGGAAATGGCCAGCGGGCTCTCCATGCCGGTTGGGTTCAAGAACGGTACCGACGGTAACATGGCCACGGCGATTAACGCGATGATTGCCGCGCGCGCCCCCCAGAGTTTCTTGGGGATTGATCACGAAGGCCGCACATGTATCGTTCAAACAGTAGGGAATCCATACGGGCACATCGTCCTTCGGGGGGGAAAGCGGCCAAACTACGATGCCATTAGCATCGAAGAGGCAAAGCTGGATCTGGTGACGAAAAATATGCCGGACGGCATCGTGGTGGACTGCTCCCACGCCAATTCCCGGAAGAAATACCAGGGACAGGCGGTTGTCTGGAAGCACATACTGGAGCAACGGCTGTCCGGAACCGATTCCCTGATCGGTATGATGTTGGAGAGCTTTTTGAGCGAGGGAAACCAGAAATTTTCGAAAGATCCATCCCAGCTGGCGTATGGGGTTTCCGTGACGGATGAGTGCATCTCCTGGGAGACCACTGAATCGCTGCTGCTATCAGCCCATGAGAGGATTCTTGAGGCCGGTTTTAAGGCGGCAGGATAGGCTAAATTGCGTGAAATTTTTTCAGAACTTGGATAAAAACAAGTAACATTCTGGCGCAATGTTCGGGTTAGGGGAATCCGCCCATGACGGTAAAGGATCCGAATCTTCTAACGGTGACACCGGTCGACGCTGAGATCGCTTCCCTTTATGCTGTGATTGGAAATCCGGTGGGCCACAGCCTGAGTCCGTTGATGCACAACAGCGCGTTTTCTGCTGTCGGTCACAACGGTATTTATGTGGCGATCAACGTGACCGATATCGGCGGGGCCATCCAGGGGCTTCGGGCCTTGGGGTTCAAAGGGGTCAGTGTGACCATTCCCCATAAAATTTCCGTCATGGACCATTTGGATGAAATTGACGACATGGCTCTGAAAATCGGTGCCGTCAATACGATCATCAACCAAAATGGTAAATTATGCGGGTTCAATTCCGATCATCTGGGGGTCGTGCAGGCCCTCACCGAAGTGACCTCGCTTAAGGGGAAGTCCGTAGCGATCATTGGTGCGGGGGGGGCGGCTCGGGCGGCGGGATTCGGGATCGCTTCCAAGGCAGCAAAGGTGACCATTGTCAATCGCGGAACGGAACGAGGACAGAGCCTTGCCGTAGAATTGGGCACGGATTTTTTGCCCCTGGCAGAATTTAACGGCTCCGAAACCGATATCCTTATCAATACCACACCGGTGGGCATGGCACCCCATGAACAGGAGACCCCGGTGAAAGCGGCTGCTTTTCGTTCACCAATGGTGGTCATGGATATTGTTTATAATCCAATCCGCACACGCCTTCTCCAGGAAGCGGAACGGGCCGGATGCCTCACGGTCAACGGGGTTGCCATGTTTGTGTACCAGGGGGTTTTCCAGTTCGAGCTCTGGACGGAGACATCGGCGCCGGTGGCCGTCATGAAACAAGTCGTGTCCGAAGCCCTGGGAAGGGTCTGAGCCATGGGCCTTACATCACATGATACGGAAATTCACTGAGAAAAAGCGTTCGACATGATCGATATCATTCCAGGTCCGTTAAAAAAGCATGTTCAGATGTCCGTTCCGGGGTCCAAGAGTTTTACCCATCGGATGCTCATCGCAGCAGCACTGGCCAGCGGGAAATGTACCCTTAAAAATTGTTTAGACAGTGAAGACACACAATTTACCCGGGCGGCGCTCACGCAACTGGGCGCGGATATCCGAACGGATCCGGTAGGTCTGATCGTTCATGGGTGTGATGGTAAATGGATTCCCTGCCAAGAACCGCTGTTTTTAGGTAATTCCGGTACTTCCATGAGATTGCTGGCGGCCGTGGTGGCGTTGGGGGAGGGGGTGTATCGGCTGATCGGCACGACCCGAATGCACCAACGGCCCATTCAGGATCTCCTGGACGCGTTGCATCAGCTGGATGTTCAGGCCTCCGCGATGAACCGGGACGGGTGCCCACCGGTTGAGATCCCTGCCGGGCATGTGACCGGAGGATCGGTATCCATCGACTGCGGGACCAGCAGCCAGTACCTGTCCGGCCTTTTGCTGATGGCGCCGACCCTGGAGCGGGGTTTGGAAGTTCAGGTCACGAAAGGCCCGGTTTCTCGGCCCTACATCGATATGACACTTCAGGTCATGGGCCAATTCGGCATCCGATATGAGCGTGATGGGTATCGTTATTTCCAGGTGTCCGGAAAACAGCGCTATCAACCCGGGGATTATGCGGTGGAGCCGGATGCATCCCAGGCCTCCTACTTCTGGGCGGCAGCGGCCGTGTCCGGGACCACCGTGAAAGTGACAGGAGTTCCGCACGATTCCCTGCAGGGTGATCTTAGGATTATTGAACTCCTGCAGGCCATGGGTTGCAGGGTGGACCGAGACGATACGGGGATCTCGGTGACCGGAAGACCCCTGCAGGCGGTGGATGTGGACATGGGCGACATGCCGGACATGGTGCCCACACTTGCCGTGGTGGCCGCGTTTGCCCGAGGCTCCACCCGGATTCGGAATGTCGCACACCTGAAAGTTAAAGAAAGTGATCGGTTGGGGGCGGTCACAACCGAGCTCGGCAAAATGGGAATCGATGCCGTTCCAACCGGTGATGATCTGGTGATACAGGGAGGCTCGCCCGAAGCCGCCGTGATCCGGACCTATGACGATCATCGCATCGCCATGAGTTTTTCGGTGGCGGGACTGCGGACTCCCGGCCTTCGGATTGAGAACGAGGCATGTGTCGCAAAATCTTTTCCCGATTACTGGGATGTATTTCGGCAGTTGTACGAATAAATTCGGCCCTTTCATGAAATGGCCGAATTTAGAAAATTACTGCGTAGATAAAAATTAAAACTGAAAAAGAGCTTTCTGTACATGAGGGTTCGTGTGAGAAGTAAATCCAATATCTATCTCATCGGCTACCGGTGCACGGGCAAAAGCGTTGTGGGCAGGGCGCTTGCCGAAGCTCTCGACCGGCCCTTCATTGACGCCGACGACGAATTGGTGCGAACTCACGGCATGACCATCCAGCACATTGTTCGGGCTCAAGGGTGGGAGGGCTTTCGGAAAAAGGAAATACAGGTGCTGGATCGGATTAGCGATTTAACGGGTCATGTTATTGCCACCGGCGGCGGGGTCGTTCTTTCCGACGACAATGTCGCTCGCATGAAGCAGAGCGGAACAGTGGTTTGGCTTCGGGCGACGACGGATACAATACGTCAGCGCCTTCAGGCCGATATAAAAGCAGAACAGCTTCGCCCGTCATTGACTTCCAAAGGCGCCGAAGAAGAAGTAGAAGAGGTTCTGAAATACAGGGAGCCGCTTTATACGAAGGCCGCTCATTGCACCATTGATACCGACGGTGTTGACGTAAAAACAATATGCCGGCGAATCCTGGAAACGATTTCGGATGCTGTCTGACAACTAAAGATCATCGATCACGGCCAAAACTTCGGCTTCGGATAAGCTTTTGAACATGGGGAGACAAACAGATGTCCAGCACATTCGGAACGATGTTTCGAGTCAGCACCTTCGGGGAGTCTCACTGCAAGGGTGTCGGCGCCGTGGTCGATGGATGCCCTCCACGCCTGGAGGTGAGCGAAGACGATATACAGACCCAACTTGATCGTCGACGCCCGGGGCAGAGCCGTCTGTCCACCGATCGGAAAGAAGAAGACAAGGTTTCGATCCTGTCGGGTGTTGAAAACGGAATGACGCTCGGTACTCCCATTGCACTGTATGTCCCCAATCGGGACATGCGACCCTCCGACTACAAAGCCATGAAGCCGGTTCCACGACCTTCCCACGCCGATTACACCTATCAGCAGAAGTATGGGATCCGTGCTGCCAGCGGCGGCGGCCGGTCCAGCGCCCGTGAAACCATCGGCCGTGTAGCGGCCGGGGCCATTGCTGAAAAATTTCTGCAGAAAGCATTTAATTTAGAAATCGTTGCATGGGTGAATACGGTCGGTGAGATTACGGCTCCGGAAATGGACCATACCGCCATCTCCCGAGAAGAAGTGGATCGCAGCACCGTTCGTTGCCCCCATCCGTCCACTGCCGAAGAGATGGAGAAGACCATTCTGAGTTGCAAGGATGAAGGCGATTCCATGGGCGGAATCATAGCCTGTGTCTGCCGCGGCGTACCGCCGGGGCTCGGGGAACCGGTATTTGAAAAACTGGAGGCCAAACTCGCCCAGGCCATGCTGTCTATCCCCGCCACCAAGGGATTCGAAATCGGCTCCGGTTTTGCCGGGACCCGGATGCGGGGATCTCAACACAATGACCCCTTTATTTTGAAAGGCGATCGGCTGGGCACGCGGACCAATTTCAGCGGCGGGGTGCAGGGAGGGATCAGCAACGGGGAGCCGATACTGTTCCGGGTCGCCTTCAAACCGGTGGCTACCATTGGAAAGCCCCAGGAAACCGTTGATTTCGAAGGAAATCCAGTTACCCTCGAAGCCAAAGGGCGGCACGATCCGTGTGTTTTGCCCCGGGCCGTGCCCATCGTCGAAAGTATGGCGGCGCTGGTGCTGGCGGATATGGCGTTACGCCAGGCGAGCCGCAGGTCAGCAATGGCGTAAATTTAGGTTTTACAGACAATCATATATGCGTGGCGAAAGTCGAAGCATAAAAGCTGAGAAAATCTCAAATTCCAAAATTCAAATTTCAAAATGCGTTTATCCAGAAAGTCCCAGTTGGCTGAATTACGGATGTGATCCAACACGAAGACCATGAAGCGCATGAAGGCAACGAAATTAAAATCCTGTATTATTCTTCGTGTCCTTCGTGATCTTCGTGGTGATTCATCGCTGCTGAAAATTTGCAACTAACCGATAAATTTGTTTGATGGTGAGAAAGGGATTATAGAGAGCGAATGATCGGAATATTCGGATTTGGACGCTTCGGCAAACTCATGGCGCGCTATCTGGCCGAGGACTTCTCGGTAATCGTAAGGGATACCGGTGGAAATGCCGCGAGCATCGAAGCCACGGGGGCGGAGGCTGCGGATCTTGAAACCACGGCCGCCCAAGACATTCTTATATTGAGCGTACCGATTTCCGTCCTTTCGGATACCCTGACCCAAATTATACCCTACCTGAAACCGGGCGCTCTGGTTTTGGATGTCTCGTCGGTAAAAGTATTACCGGATAAATGGCTAAGGGAATTACTCCCGGAATCTGTATCCTATCTGCCCACCCATCCCATGTTCGGTCCGGACAGTGCAGCCGATTCGCTGAAGGATCGCAAAATAGTGCTGTGTCCGGGCCGTGTCGAGCCGAAACAATATGATTGCGTCAGGTCCTATCTAAAAGACAAAGGGCTCGATGTGATTGAAACCACACCGGAGGCACATGACCGGGAGATTGCCGTCAGCCTGGCATTAACCCACTTTATCGGACGATCCCTCTCGAGTTTCGGTGCCGGAGAGCTTCGAATCGATACCGAAGGATACAAGCGATTGCTGCATATCCTTGAAGTCGTCGAGAATGATACGTGGCAACTGTTCTCCGATATGAATCACTACAATCCGTTTGCGGGGGAGGTCAGAGATTCCTTTCTCTATGCCATGGAGGAAATTAAAAACAGGTTGGAGTCCTGACACTGGATTCTGGATACTCGATACTGGATACTGGAAACGGCGCTCCTCTTCTGGAGTTCGAAGAGTTCTCACTGATAATCGCGCCGGCGGGCACACGGGCGAACGGGCAGACGGGACCACGGACAAACCTGCTAACCACGAAGAGAAAGAAGTCGGTTTCTCCTGCCTATATACTATCCCTTCTTATCTGACTTAAGTATGATCCTCGCATCCACAACACTCAGGCCCTGTTCGTGGACGATGACCGGATTCAGGTCCATTTCATGTATCTCCGGATAGGCTTCGATCAGCTCGGAGCATAGCAGGAGCAGCTTCACGAGGCTTTTCTTGTCATAGGCCGACTCACCACGAACCCCGCTCAGTATTGGTGCCGACTTGGTTTCCTCGATCATTTTCTTCGCCGAGTTCCGGGAGATCGGCAGCACCCGAAACGATACGTCCCGAAGAATTTCCACCATGACGCCGCCGAGACCGTACATGATGACCGGACCGAACTGCTCATCAATCTTGGTGCCGATGATCACTTCCAGACCCGGCCTCGCCATGGGCGAAACCGTACAACCCCGTATATCCGCACCGGGTAGAAATTCTTTCCCCTTTCGGACGATGTCACGAAAAGCGGTTTTGACATCGCCCGGTGTGCACAGCTTCAATCTGACGCCTCCGGCATCGCTCTTGTGAAGAATATCCGGCGATGCGAGCTTGAGCGCCACCGGCCCTGAAATCTGTTTCGACCGTTCCGCGGCATCTTCGGCGGTCGTAGCCAGGTAGTCTTCAGATGCCGGTGCGCCATGGGAGGCGAGTAGCTCTTTGGCTTCGTATTCCAGCAAGGCCTGCCGTCCTTCCGCCCTGGCCTCCTGGATAATCTGTTTCCCTTTGTCCGTTGCTTTCGCTCCCCAATCGAAGACAAAATTAACCCTGGCGCGATAAGATCGGAGGTAACTGCCGTACTCGGCCAATACGCCGATACATTTGCAGGCCACATCCAGAGAATCGGTCACCGGAACCCCGTAATACCGCAACAGGTCGAGCGAGTGGGGCTTTTCCGAACTGAACAGGCTGTGAACAACAATCGGTTTTTTGTGTTGCTGGACCATCTTGCCCATCTGATGGGCGGCGTCTTCTTCCATGAGCGCCAGGCTCTCGGCAAAACGGATACCGTATCCGCCAAAAAGCCCAACAATAAGCAGGCCCCCGACCTGCTTGTCCTTGAGAAGAATCCTCGCACAATCGGCAAATAGAGACGGATTGTCATCGGTTCCGCCTGCCACATCCACCGGATTGATCACCGAGGCCGCCGCCGGCAGGATGTCTCGTAACCGGGCCTGGGTTTTTTCATCCAGTTCCGGGAGTGACAATCCCAGATCGGTCAACACATCGGCGGCAATGGTGGCATGGCCGCCGCCGTCAGCAAGAACGGCCACCCTGTTATTGGGGATCTGGGGAAGGCTGGAAAGGGCCTCAGCAGCCGGGAACAGCTGGTCGGAATTGTCGATGACAATAATTCCCGCCCTCTCAAAGGCGCCTTTGGCCACTTGGGATATTCCCGCCAGGGCACCGGTATGGGAACCTGCCGACTTGCGCCCCGTGGCCGAGCGCCCACTTTTCAGTAGCACAACCGGTTTTTCGACGGTGGTTTTGTATGCCTGCTGTAGAAATTCCCGTCCCATCCGCATGCCCTCGACGTACATGAGGATCGCTTTTGTCTTCGAATCTTCTCTGAAAAACTCCAGATACTCGTGAAACTTGATGTCGGCTTCATTGCCGACGCCCACATAGTAGGAAAACCCCTTCCGGCTTCTCAGGCGGGCTTCGGTGATGAGGGTCAGGGCCATGTTTCCGCTCTGGGACAGCAGGGCGATTTCCCCGGCGGGAACATCGCGGATCCCAACCAGATTCATCCGCATGGGGGGATTGATCATTCCGGAGGTGTTGGGGCCGATGAGCCGAATGCCATGGTTTTGCGCAACCGAAACAATCGTGTCCTCCAGCTGCCTTCCCGTTTCACCGGTTTCTCCAAACCCTCCGGCCAGTATCACGGCCCCTTTGACGCCTTTCTCGCCGCAGTCCTCTAGTACGGAGGGCACGATCCTGGCAGGTGTGGCGATCAGCGCGAGTTCCACCGGGTCCTTAATATCGGAGACCTTTTTGTGGCATTTCAATCCGAGGATGCTCTGCTCCTTGGGATTGACCGGATAGATGTCTCCTTCGTACTTTTCATAGAGAAGTGTTCGGATGGTCTGGTAACCGCGCTTGGTTTCGTTTTTGGAGGCACCGACAACAGCAACGGACGTTGCATTCAGAACATGTTCCAGTGACATGGCATCACCTTTGGTTGGGTATTAGGTATTAGGTATTTCAGGGGTCGGGGTGTTTCTTCCGTCATTCCTGCGGAGCAGACTGTGTCATAATTATGTACCAATTACTACTGAATAACCGTATCGATAGGTGATATATAGGTTGTAAAATCAAGGAGAACGATATGGCATTCCGATACGGCCAAGACCGAAAGCAATTGGCCCT
>Ga0209363_1000484_pt1 | contig 15615 bp, 7 predicted proteins | sample WorMetexBAHAMAS3_FD_187385 | JGI IMG/M metagenome (GOLD analysis project Ga0209363, IMG submission 187385) | Marine gutless worms symbiont microbial communities from Max Planck institute for Marine Microbiology, Germany - Inanidrilus exumae... | ecosystem: Host-associated > Annelida > Digestive... | reverse complement strand
GGCAAGAGACCACGGATTCTTAAACTAGGGCACAATACCTAAAGCTTATCGGGCCGGATTTTTGATTTTTGTCCCAGTTTTTTGTCACGTGACTTTGAACTTGGCAGTAACGACAGTTGTTGTGATGCTTAAAAAAATTTGGTTCCGATCTCAATGAAATTCGGTATGTAGGTACGGGTCGATGAGTGATGCTTGACAGTATGCAGTATGACCCGAACCAAGGTCAATGTCACGAGCCCATGAAAGTCGGAAATTCGACCATTTTTGAAGGCTATCTCCTCCCTCATTTATAATGGCGCTGGCAAATGACCACAGATTCTTAAATTAGGGCACAATACCTAAAGCTTATCGGGGCCGGATTTTTTATTTTTGTCATAGTTTTTGTGTCACGTGACTTTTATGTTGGCAGTAACGACAGTTGTGATTCTCCAAAAAAAGTTTCTTCCGATCTCAATGAAATTTGGTATGTAGGTAGAGGTCGACGAGTGATGCGTGACGGTATGCAGCATGACCCGATCCAAAGTCAAGGTCAAGGTCACGAGCCCTTGAAAGTTGGAAATTTGACCTATTTTCAAAGGCTATCTCATCCCCCATTTATAATGGGGGCTGGCAAATGACCACGGATTCTTAAATTAGGGCACAATACCTAAAGCTTGTCAGGGCCGGATTTTTATTTTTTTGTCCTAGTTTTTGTGTCACGTGACTTTGAAGTTGGCAGTAAGTAGCAGTCGACTGCCAGTCCCGTATGAGGCTAATTTTTCACCATTGACGTCACTTGTGACCACAAAAAAAGAAAATGATGGAATAAATGGACAAAGAACAGCCTTATTTCGCACTGGTGGATAAGCTACGTGCTTGGCCAATCGCGAACAAGTTAAAACATTGATCGAATTGTATGAACATTATTTGTGTTTGTGTAATGTAAAAGCCGTTTACTCCTCGATTTCTGCATTTTTCAGTTTTATTGCTTTCATTGTTGCAGTATATAGCGCAGTAATGACGTCACTATGTTTTTGTATAATTGGCCTTTATTTTCTGAGTTACTCTACGTTAGGCTAGATCCATAGTTGCTACTTTTAAGTAAACTTTTTTATGTCTTTGCCACCCGACAGTGTCGGTGAAGGCATTATTTTTATTTATTATTACGCCAGATGGCAGCCAGACATACAGTTATACAAACACGACACAGCTATACAAAAATTAAAAAAAACATAAAACAGCACAGAAATAATGGACTCAGATCACAAGTTCACAGACGTGGTAAAAGAATTCCAAATCAGTTCTCTAACTGAGTTGTTTGACAGTTTTGGCGAGAGCACATTATTATGTTTTTTAGGCTGACCAGTTGTCCCATACGTCCGTTTGTCCATCCGCCCATTCATTTGTTCGCTCATCTGTTCAGATATTGTTACCACTATATCTCATAAACGGCTTGAATAGTTTTGATAAAACTGACGGGGAATATTCACTAGCTCCTGTTGATGACATGATTAGATTCAGGTGGTCAACGGTCAAGGTCAGAGTGGGCCGTCAAGGTCTAATCTTGTGAACACCATATCTCATGAACTACTTGAGCAGTCTCAATGAAATTTACAGGGAAAAAACCACTAGCACCTACTCATCACCTGACTATATTTGGAGGTCAAAATTCCAAGGTCATGGTCACACCTTGATCCAAGTATGTGGTGGCAAAGGCATCTATGTCGACACTGGGACATTCAAGTTTATCTTCTGGTTGGACGTGCAGTGTTCGAAAGGACTGAAATCATTCTCAGCTAAGACTAAGTTTTGTTATTCATGTAGGAAGAACGTGTAGTTTGTGCAGTATTTATTTTCACTGCAAAGTGAGTCAGAATAAGGGTTATTTTGTGTAGTGACGGTGTAAATATCACATTGTTGTTGTTACATCGTTTTAATTATGTGCTTGTAAACAATGTTCCTGTACTGCAATGTATTTTCACTTCATGCCTTTTTGTCAGCTTTGTGACCTTTGTTCTAGTTTAACGCCACCTGTTAAGTGTGTTGGTTGTAACTTTGCCTTAACAATTGCTGCCAAAATGAGTCATGAGATTGCTTCATGTACTTGCATGCAGCTGAACTGACACAGTACAAAGTAGGAAAGGGAAAGAATAGTTTAATTGTGCTGACTACAGCAAATTTTGGCAGTCAGTTGCAAAATATGCTGAATGAATTAAATGAATACAGTGAGGGCACACCACATTGTCCTGAAATAAGAGCTGTTAAAATGAGCTTGGTGTTGTTGTTGTTGTTTGCGTGTTGTTGTTACATTGTTTATTGTTGTCGTCGTCGTCATCGTTGTCTGTTAAATGGAAGTGCAAAGAATATTTAGCTAGTAAATGAGAAATTAAAAACGTGGCTCAACTTTAGGGAAAAAGACTAAATCTAGGATATTATTGTTTGTTGCCAATTTTAATTATGATGATCTGTTAAAATCTTACGATATGTTTACATAAGTTTTGAATATTGACTAACAAAGATCTTAGGAAAATCTTAGGAATTCTTAAGTCCTAAACTTATGAAAATTTAAGAAAAACTTAGGGAGTTAAAGTTAAAAAATCCGGCCTCTGATCTGCATTGTAACAAAGTCATTAACACTTGCATGTGATGTGGGGCCGTGTGTCAGTTTTGAATGGGTTGTAACGTTTGTAGTGGTTTGACAACACTCAGTTTGCTAGTGTGTGGAGTACTCTGTCGACGTCAATGAATCTAGCATGTACCATCGGTCCGATGTTGTTAGCAGCCACACTAACCGTCCTTCGTTGGCATGCAGTTTTTGTTTTGTTAGGTATGTACATCACTGGCCACTTTTCGTTGCTAATTTGACATTTTTATTCACTTTTAGTTTGCTGCTTTATGCTCATGCTTGTCGTGCAGTGACTTGATTTCCTGTTGGCCCGATTGACGGTAATCGTCCGTGGTGAAGTGATGCAAGAATTAAGTGTTCTTTTCAGTAACTTGCATCAATAATTTTACAGTGGTTCTCTCCGTCGGAGTTTGGAACTTGGTACAGCATAATGAACACGACCATGAACCTGGCCTGCAGTGTCGGCCCGGTACTTACTGCTTATCTTACACTTACGACGTCATGGCGTGCTGGCATGGCTTCATCTGGTAAGCAGAATGGTTTGCAGTGAACTTTGTTTTTGTTGCCCAGCACTTAGAATGAGCATGGGCGTCATGTTTTATTTGGTAGTTCTTCAACTAAGATTACATTCGCTGTTGGTTGGGCGAAAGGAAGGGCACCTGGGCTGCCTGTTCAAATAATCTCCAACTTGGAGTTATTTCTGAAAAGAGGCCAACAAATACAAAACCAAGGGTGTATGTGATGCGAGGAGCAGTAGTGACTCAGTAGGATAACAGCGATGCGAAGACCACAGGGGCCTTAACCTAGGCCAAAACCAGAGACTGTGGTGATTTAAACAGCTGTGACAAACAAAAGAAGACCGCTATCCCAGAAATAACAGTTTATGACACGTCTCACAGCCACATTTGACAAACACCCAATCACCCATGTAATTTGTCAGACACCTGCATGCAAACTTGTGGCATTCTGAGAGAACGTGTTTGCTAATGCCAGGCCATGAGAAGGCCAAGGACACAGCAAGGCTAAGCCATGTGAGCCAATTGGATTTATGGCCATCTAAAAACACGAAAGTATTAACCGTGCAAACTGTGAACTCTGCATATCTCGACCATCCAATCCAGACCATGTATGGTGTCTTCTGCCTTCCTGGCTCAGTCCCAACTGCGGTCATATCTGGCGTTTATAAGGTTCCCAGTCACGTGGTATCATTCTCCCTTTTAACAGAGGCCTAATCACAATGATATTTGAGTACCACTATTTTTTAGGGATGGACGGTTATCTGGCCTGGCCATCCGGATCCAGCCGGTTTTCCACTAACCGGTGAAATCCGCCTCTGGCCTGATAGTATGTGGCACGGCGGGTCGATTTTTTACGAATTACAGTACCCCGTTTTGCACTACGTCCAATGTCACTGCGCAATTAACAGTTGGTATCAATTGCGAAAATCTGCCGATGAAGCCTATCTGCCGCCGCCGGCAGTGTGCTCTGGCGCCAACCGTGTAGCCGCCGATCAGGTTCCCCGCTGCATGCCGCCCGCTGATTATTGTCCACGCTTTATAACTTTTATGCAAGAGACGCTGTTGCCACACGCAGTGTTGACACTTGATGCTTCACAGGAAAACGCAAATAGCCTGAAATAGGAATCTGTCACTAATCTCTACGTGAATGACGCGACCAGCAAGTGGCTGGCACTGGCGTTTTATTGGATGGCCCATCAGTTCACAGTGGTATCGATTTACTGAACTTTAGCCCTGGATCACTTAATTGCCTTAGCAGTAGCCTACATTTGTGACCACTTTGTTAGTTTCATAGTAGTGTATTCGCGTTGTTCATAATGCACAAAATCGCAGGAGTAAAATTTGAAGTTATTACTCTGTCAAACGGGAGGATGATGTAAAAGCACAATGCAATCACTGCAGATTAAAGATTACAGGAAAATAAAGCATTGGACGCGATTTGCTGTAATTTTTATAGGTATAGACTAGTGGCAAAGTTACATCAAAAATCCAGATCCGAATCCGGAACTGGCCTGATATTAGGCGCCGGTTAACTGAACCCGGTATCCGGCAAAAAATCACTATCCGTCCATCTCTACTATTTTTAAATGCCACCAAAGGGCAATCCTCTGACTTGTGTGAGAAACTAATCTCAAAACATGCAGACTGATAATTCCCATACAAATTATTTGACCAGACTGGCAATTGTTTGTGATGGTTTTCATGTAATATTGCCATTGTTTCAGTAATATGCTACATTTTATGTAATTTTGGTCTTGCATTTGTTTGTGTTGTTTCTTTTCTTTTTGTTTTCTGGTTTATGAACCTTGTCGCCTGAAATAAATTGCAGTCCATACTGGTAACCCTACAGGCACTTTAGGCATTATAGTCACCAGAACAAGCATACTTCTTACCTGCTAATGTTGGCAGTCGCTGTAATAAGCTGATAAAATGACACATTAAGTTTTATGGTGTTTATTTATTAAATGTAGTATTTTGATTACCTTAGGGATATTGCATATGACAAAAATAAAAATTTTGCTTGAATTTAACTGCAAATTAATGCATCTATCCAGTAAACAATACATGATTTGATTATTTTTGTCACAGACACTCTTTTTCAGAGCGCCTGAGGTTCTCAGCTGGTGTTTGTCTTTGATATAGCCATATTTGTGCTGAAAGGGGACGTTAAACTCCAGCTAACTAACTCTCAGCTGGTATAATTGGGTGCTGTATAGCATATGCAAATTAGCAAAGTAATTAACTAACGTAAGATCCCATGGATGCAGACTGTAGAACAACTAGTTGTTTCACTGCTATTTCATCCACACAACGCCACAGGTGTTCTAGTTGACGATGTCATAATAATGTGGTTCATTGTCGTGTTATATACTAGTATGTTCTATAACTAGGTAACTTTAAGTTTTTTTTCTAGGTCATTTTTAGGTCGACTCCTCTGAGTGGCATATTTCAACATTTGGGAACTTTAAGAATGGCCATATTAATCTGCACTCAAAATATCGACTTGTTAACTTAATTCCACAGATGTAGCTTTAAAACAAAACTTCAACAGAAGTTGCTTGTGAATTACGTTATACGTTGTTGCATGTCCAGGTGTTGCATCAGTAATTGCCAGCCTACTCTGCTATATGACTATATGGAACAGCCCAGCAGATGTGGCAGGCACAGCTACTGCTGATGATGGCGGTAAAAAAGACAATAAAGGTATATTTTTATATCCCAAGTTAAACTAAATGCATTTTAACTGCATGATGCTATGCTAGTGCAGTATATGCAGTGGTCCTGTGTCTGTCTGTCTGTCCATCACACGTTGGTGTTCTATCAAAATGGCTAAACGTAGTTGACAAAAACAATGCCGTACGATAGCTAGAGACTGTAATAATATATTTCTGGAAATTTCAATGGATTCACCCTCAACAGGGGCACAAAATACAGGTGGAGTAGGTTAAATTGGCGATATTCGACTAGTATCTTGCTATATCTCAGAAACGGTGTAAGATAGGAATATTATTAATATGAAGGCTAATAGGAACTCCTATGCACTTTATCAAAGCTGCTATTTCCAGTGACCTTGACTGACCCTAACGACCCCAAACCACCGCATTTTCTGCATTTTGCATTGCCTTTTGTGTGTCATTGTAATCACTGGAGGTAGAGACTTCCAATTTGTTAGTTAGGTTGGCAATAGCAAGTCCTAACCTATGGATGACAAACCACAGCTGAAAGGGGTGTGTTCGTGTTCTCATGGCCTATTTTAAATTTTTTGTACCCTAATATGTCAAGAATGGCGGAAGCTAGATTCATCAAATTTTGTACACAGGTAGTCTATATCAAGTCCTAGTCTTGGGATGACAAACAGCATGGTCATGCTCTAATCATGTTTGTGGAATGGGTGACGCTAGGCACTTCAAATTTGGTGTGCAGATTGATTCTGAGAAGTAATAGTGCATGCGTGATAGATTACCTTTAGAAGGGATGTCTGAAACGGTGTAAGATAGGGACTAAGTGCAAATTATACGTGGCCTGTCAAATAGCACCAAAACCAATGACCTTGAGTGACCTTGAAGACCACTTTAGCTAAGTGAAACCTTTATAGTTCCCATTCATCAGAAAACACGGCACATATTATCTACAGTATGCTTATCCATGAATCGGAAAGCGTACATGGCTTGTAATTTCAGCTAATGTATCAAAACTGAAAGCTTCTCATGGTCACATGCAGTGACGTACATTGTCAGTGGTAATGAAAATGGTGCAAGACACGGACGTTGTTACCACAGACCACTGCTAGGAAGTGATCTGTGGCCTGTCGGATCGTGCCATTTCATGTGACCACCTTGAATGACATTCAACGTCATTCACCTATTGCGGTTATTATTTAACCCCTACCACTCTGGCGTTAGAGATCTGGGGTATAGGATGCAATGCCCCCAGCTGTAGGAGTCTGGTGGTGGGTGGGTGAAGTTAGTGCTTTGTGTGTCATTCCATGTTTTGATACTGTTGGTTTGGTGGCAGGAAGGACATCTGTAAAACAGCTCTTATTTCAGGACGATGTCGGATGCCCTCACTGCATTCATTTAATTCATTCAGCTGTATTTTGCAACTGCCAAAATTTGCTGTAATCAGCATAATCAAACTATTCTTTTCCCTGTTTTACTTTGTACTGTGTCAGTTCAGCTGCATGCGAGTACACAAGGTTTACCTGAAAACTGGCCGTTAATACGTTGATAGGTAGCCTATAGGCGACACTTACCACCAGTTATTTTACCCATCTGTCTGGAACGCTGTTCACATTAAGGTGAGAAGTAGATGGTTGTGCATACACCAAGGTAGTGTAGTGAATGCTGCCAACCAGTTATAGCAGATATAAACAAGGTGTCGCCCTAACGGGACGTAACACTACTGGCCCGCCGTGCAGCCGTGTAGCTATAATTAGACTGGAGGCGGCATGACGTTATCGCCTGGCCTGCGTGGGTGAAGCCGCCTGCAAAATCAAATCATGCATTATTCACTAGATCAAGTGCTACAGACGACGACAGATACCAGCGCCGTTACTAGTCTGGCCTTCCTACACTATGTGTAGGCGAGCCAGTAAAAAGTCCTATTCCGACGTCTGGGGCCTGCAGGTGTATTCGGTTTGTGATTGCTGACATTACTGATATCACACAAAGTGTTGCTGTATATTTGTTGTCATGACACTGTGTAATTGCAACGTTAATTGCACAGATCAGGCTCGTGCCCGCGGCCGTGGAACGTGGCATGATATGCTGCGCAGTCCGTTCATGTGGCTGATATCATCGAGTTACTTGCTGGTATTTCTCGGTCGTACTGCAACGCTGGACTGGGCACAGTTGTATCTCATTCAGGATCTCGGTCACAGCCAGTATGTCGGTCGGTACTTTGCTGTCTGTGCATGTTATGTGACATACATGTATATTTTGATAACTTAGACTAAAAATAGGATTAAGTTTATTTATAATGGTAATGTGATAACATTGTCTAAACTGCTTGGTGGAATTACTTAAATGTGAACAAGTGACAGCTGCTTAAAATATATCAAGATTGTTAATGACTGTTGATGTACATCATGCTGTCTGGAATGTTTTTGTGTAATAAGTGATATTTTGTGTTGTATGTGAAACTGTGAAGAAAGTTTTGTGTATTGAACTTGCAGCACCAGCACATTATGTCTGCTGGAGTGTTTGTTATGTGTTGCTGGGGAGTTTCATTTCTGTCTTTTGTGCTTTTGTGCTTTTGTCATGCTGTTACCTTGGACTTGTTTCCTTCCCAAGCTCTCCCATCGTACAGTAAATGTAGTTTCCCATTCTAATATATTTCGTCCTAATTGCCATATTTCTGCCATACCAGAAGCAGCATTGGACAGGACATACAATTTAGTGGCCATTTTTTTGGGTCAACCTATGTTAGCCAATTGCTTGTTGATTTGGATTTGTAACTGATGTGCAAGCTTTGTATGGCGGGATGCTTTTTGCTGACAACTGGACCTGATCATTTCTTTATCCACAGAGTTACTGACCAGTGAAGAAGCATCACTTCTCCCACTCTTTAGTGCCAGTGTATGATATTGGGATAGTTCAGGTTACACTATGTGCACAATAGATGCATTCTATGTGCACAACTGCACTCCGGTTGCTTAACCTTGACGTCGTGAAACCAACCATTTGATAAAGAGCGACCAACTGGACTCCGGTTAACTGAACCAATACAAAACAACATCAACATCCGGAACATGTCGCATATAACCATGGTAACCAGCATTCAACCACTTTCAACTGGTGCTTGACTCCAGTTAACAAATCCTTTCTGTGGTTGACCCAGTAGCATAATTGACGTCCAAATATAGTAACTAGGCTAATAGGTCAACCACAACCGGAGTCTGAATGTGCCTAATATGTGTCACGGTTGTAACATATTGAAGCAAAAACCTTCTATTATGACAATGTGCAGGTAGTATGTTTATGAGCAGTCTTGAAGTTGGCGGTATTGCTGGATCAATTGTGGCTGGATACGTTGCTGATCGACTTGTTATGCATGTTTGTAGCATTTGTTATTGTTGTTTTTAAATTTGATACATTTTATGCTTGTCAGTTATTTAGAAACCTGTTTGGCATATTGTTCAGCATTGAATTAATCTGTCTGCTTTGTCAGCTTGTTATATTGTTGATTACCACTGTTAGGGTTTGATACAGTTTATGTTTAGTTGTGTATTGTCTGTATCTGATTGCTTGCAGACACTCAATTCTTTCATATCACGAAAAATGCCCAAGTAACTGCTGTATTATTATTTAGAGCTGGGCATTTTGTCAGCAAATGCCATACTCTGTTAAATACTGCTTAGGACTATACTGTGGCACATTTTATCGGTCACTTGGTCTTGATAGCAGAAGTGGTTTCTTGTGTCCATCACATCATTGTGCTGTGTGGTTGTGTGTGTGTGTGTCACTTACACAGAGTCGAAGTGATGATGTTCGCGGTTCTCCACGCCTCACTGTTGCATCAGTGTTTGTGGCATTTAACATTGTCGGCCTGCACGCTCTGTGTTTTGTCATCTCGTCAGACACGTCTCAAGTTAGTATCTCTGTGGAGTCTTGTGGACCACACGCTGTCCTTGTGAAACACTGCAGATGTTGGCGTTGTGTGTCCAACTGCCTTGTAGCATTGCAGTTGTGGCACTGAAATATACTGCTTCAAGAGTAATTGTTTTATTACTCGCTTTATTACATATTGTCGACGTTGGCATAATAGTGACAGATCAGAACTGATCACGAACCATCCCTGAGACCGTGAAAACAACTGTTCCCAGTAGTTTCAAATTGCACTTGAGACTTTCCATTTTAACTAGTTGTAATCAGTATAACTGCTCAGTATTCCCTTTAAAAATACAGTTTAACTGGCAGTTTTGTTTCATGAATCTGTACCTTGCTTGTAACCTGCACAGAATGCAGGTTGTTTGCTACTGTTACAAAATGTGTAGTTACTAGGATTTTTGGCACGGAAGATATTTCAGACCAAATCTCCTATGCTGATCGCTTTTTGTTTTTAGTTCTTTTTTTATCAAATTTTTGTTACGGTTCGCACCATATGGGCTCCTGGGTGGTAGTGCACCATGATTCATGTATTGATTTTGGCGCTACATAAATTGTTTGTTTGTGTTTACTTAACTTCCTTCTTCACTTTCTTCCTTCTTTACTTTTTTCTTTCTTTTTCTTTGCTTTCTTATTATTTACTTCCTTACTCGTTTACTTGCTGACTTATCTATCTACTCCTTCCAGAATAGGCCCATTTCATTTCCAGGCCGGAGGTCGTAGAAGGCGACCAAACCTGGCTTTAAACCTGGCTTTAGTTTTTTTTTGGTTTATTTTATGTGGTAGTATATTTTGTTATGGATGCATGTTTGCTTTTGTTGTGTTTGTTTTAGTTTTTCAGTACTAAGCCAAGGGATTGGTTGGGAAGAATGTCTCCAAAATGACTTGTTTTTGTGTCTGGTGGGACGTACAACCTTAACTCAACAATCTGTTATGGTTTCTTCATGTGATAATAAACTAGCTGTCTCAACACATTTAGCATATGTGTTGCATTTCCATAATATATTATGTCAGATGCTCCATACCGGTTCTGGGGCGGTAATGTGCTGTGATTCATGTGTTTATTTATTGTTTGTTTGTGTGTTTACTTAACTTCCTTCTTGACTTTTTCTTTCCTAATGCTTTCTTTTTTACTTATTTACTTCCTTGCTTGTTTACTACTTGACTAATCTATCTACTTTTTCCAGAATAGACACGTTCCGTTTCTGGGCCGGAGGTCGTAGGATGCGAGCAAACCTGGCTTTAGTTTATATGTTTATTTTATGTTGTAGTATATTTTGTTACAAAAGCATGTTTGCTTTTGTTGTGTTTGTTTCAGTTTTTCAGTACTAAGCCAAGAGATTGGCTGGGAAGAACGTCTCTGAAATGACTTATTTTGTGTCGGGTGGGACGTAAAACCTTAACTCAATCAATATTATGTCAGACAGTGGTGTAGCAACAGAACTAGCAGTGGAAGTAGATCATGTGACAGCTGAGGTACGTTGCACTGGTGCATCAGCATAAGGTATGTCTGTTGCAGATACTCATCACTCTGATAGGCTTCATTATAGGCTTTGGTATCTACGGTCCTGTGTCGTTGTATGGTGTCATGGCCATTGAGGCAGCACCAACTCATCTCTCTGGCACGTCTCATGCCATCGCTTCACTTGCTTGCAATGGTAAGCAGAACTCACAGCCATGTTGTGTACTTTTGATAGGCATCAACGTGTGAATGTGATGAAGGCAGCAAACACTGAAGATGACCATTATCCAACTTGTTGTGCTCAGTCTCATCTAATCTCACTTGTTTTATATATACCGGTACTATGATAAGTTGTGAAGCACTATGTATTTTATAAAGTATTTACTCCAGGCTGGTGTCATGGAATGTGCATGTTATGTTTAACGTCCTGATTTGACAAAGCTGCTATTTGAAGCTGCTAGCGTCCTGATTTGACAAAAATAATACAAGTGGTCAAGTGGTGTCTGTCTTTTTTATAGTCTGGTCGAAATGTATGCTGGCCGCATTGCATGGCTAGACACGGTGAGTATGCCTATGGGACAGACAGACAGACTGATGGATAGATGGACGGACGCCAGACCGTTACATTATGCTTTCTGCTGGACACAGCCAGTACAATAACTACAATATGATCATGACCATTAAAACGGTTATAATGTAATATAAGGTATGTAAAACGTGAATTTATAGTGTAATATTTACTTACAGCACTTGACTCTCACTGTCACAGATTGAAATGAGAATTTTACAGAATGAATGTCTTTGTAAACTATCAGATAGATACAGCTAAATAGGTTGAAGTTAAAGCAAGTGCTTAAAATGTACTTATGTAGTACAAACACAAGTTCGCAGACATTTGTGCCATTCATGCATAGCTTCAACAATGACAGTCTGCTACACAGCCCAAGCAACAGCTCAGTCAACCTCTCCTTTAGTTCGCTGACATTACAGATTCTATTCTGGTGGCTGCTACATTGTTTGCCACATCTTGTAGTCATTAGAACTCAGGCCTGGGCTATTAGCCAGGCGACACATATCTAATAAGATGAATTATCAGGTCTTACTTGCAAAATGCCACTGAAATTGGTAGTAGTTCGGACTCTCATTTAGTAACACACTTAAGGTGACGTGGAATGCCTTGATAACGTTTATGTACAAAACTTCGTGGGAATTAGTCAGTAAAAGAATTTTGAAAATTGGTCTACATTTGCTGAAGCTGTGATCAAAAGTCGTGTCTTGTACTTTATTGGGACACAGTGTACATATGAATGGGATTTTTGAGACATTTGCATGGACAAATATTAATTGCCATGTTCATATAATGTACTTCAATACGGTGTGACTTCTGAGACATAGACAAAAGTTTTTTTATATTTTGTCCGAATTTTTAATGAAGAACTTAGAGTGAAATTTGCATGTATTACAAACTGTTTTGTGTTGTCAGTTGGTGCCATATTAGCCGGACTGCCATTCAGCTATATAGCCAAGCAGCTTGAATGGAAGGGCGCCTTCATTTTAATGGAAATTCTGCTCATTGGCATTCTGTTGATGAAGATTGTAATGCGGAATGTTGAGTACAAGATGGTGCCGACACGAAAGAAGCTGCAGTAGTTAGTGCCGGTAATATGGCCCAGTGTGATGTGGTATTTGGTGCTATTCATCCTTATTCAGGCTCATTGTGTGACGTTGTTTTTATGTTGCCACTAACTGTGCGGCATTTACCGTCCATCACTACTGTTTGCTGATTGTTGTGGTGTGTGGACATGGAGAGTTTTCAGTTTGTTTGTGTGACTCCTTGTTCCAATTTCGGTTGTTGTGGGCGTCGGAGAACTGACAAAATAGGGGCATCGTCCCTTTAGTCACGAGTCAGTTTGAAGATGACGTCCTGTGAGTCATTCCCGTGATTTGCATGTCACAAAGGCTTTTACCAACCATCTCTCAGGTCATTAGGGTAACTGGCTGGCTAAGCTGGGTGTTCTGGAAGGTGTGTGAGAGAGTGTTTGTATCCTTGTTCCGGTTGTTTGTTTTCGTTGCTAGAAGTAGCATGAAATTGTACATAGCAAATGTTACAATAGCAAAAGAATGAATTTTTTTCTATTTACTATTTGTGGTTATTATCTATTGTACTTTTAGTTTTACTGTTATTTACTGTACTTGGAAAAGTTCAGATTTTAAGATTTGAAGAATAATTTTATTTCCACATTTGGAGCACTCTTGCATTCTGGATTCATCAAATTTATCAAAATAGTGATAAAACTGAATTTGGCAATGTTAGTTAACTAATGACTATTCATACATTTGAATTTTCACCCACGCCTTCGGCAGTCACGTGGGTAGGGTGTTCCGTGGCATTTGTGTGCTTGCCTGTACGTTTGTCTTTGTTTTTCCACACGATATCTCAAAAAACGATGCAGCTAGGATGATCAAACGTAGAAATGTTCCAAGATGAATCCTGGAAACCCATTATTTTGGAGTCAAGATCATGAGTCAGAAAAACAGTGCAGTGCAAGCGTGGGTCTTTGCACTGTCGTGAGTGCTGGCTTTTGCTGGTTAACAATTTTGTTGCCGTTTTTGTTCTACAATAATTTGACGTAGACATCAAAGCCTTTTGCATGAGGACTCGTTCTTTTTGCGTCACGGAGCCAGCGAGAGGGTTGAAGTTGAACGTAATTATGCAGACTGAGCCAACGATATTCTTCTCTTTAGCGCATCTGAGGACTGTTTATTTTGCACTATGTAAATGTATCCATTAGTATTATTATTTATTTCACATACTATGTAGGTGGTAAGTGTATGTTGTGCAGTATTATGTGAATGCAACATAGTTATATGTTGAGATGAAGATGAGATGTTGATTAAACTTGTTTGTCTAGTACCTTACTTGGGTGTATTAAAATTATAATAGAAAGTCTCTTTTGTCTTAGCAAATGATATTGGGTGGAGGGGGCAGGTCTAGTACCATGGGTGGGAGATCTCCCGGATGCTTCTCTTGGGTTTTACCTAAAATAAGCATTCCAAAGCCAGACCAACACAAAAGATATCATACAACAAGAGTCGTTAGGCACTGATATGTTATAGGAACTGAAGAACAGCAATTACACAAGATATCTCATTGAACTGATATATAGGTCTTATGGTGGTTGGCCATCCTTAACCTGGCAGAACTAAATCTCCACCCAAGACCTTGTCCTCGATAGAGACTATTTTTGTGATGAAAGGGGACCTTAATCTCCCAACCAACCAACCTAGCAAACGATAGGCCTATACGAATTACGACTGATTTTGCGTGTGCGCTTAATAATATTTAATACAACTACTGGTAACATATTATGTCAGCTAGTCAGCTACACTGTTGATCATCTACCTCTTGACAGATGTCGACGATGTTACTACATGATGCATTGCTGTCGCTATGCAAGTATACACGTGTGCCCCGTGTGATGCTGGGTACCCCTTTTCCACCTTTTCCACCCTTTTCAATTCACTTCCTCATCTTTTGCTTTTTTTTTACTTTTTCCCCTTTTCTCATTCGTTTTACCTATTTTCTTTTGTCCATCCCTTCCCTTTCTACCAGAATAGTTCCACTCCGTTTCCAGGCCGGAGTTTGTAGGAGGCGACCGAACCTGGGTTTAGTTTGTTATGTTCATTTTGTGTTATCTATATTGCTTAGTTGAGATTTATTCTGGTGTTTTGTTGTATTTGGTTTAGTTTAGTCCTGCGGTGTGATAGTTGTGTTCCCCTGTTGTAAGCGCTAGCGTGATAATTTAAATGAGCCTTTCGATCCCTTTGCGTTTTGAGGTGGCTGCTGAACAAAAAGTGGCCAGGATTGAGGTTAGTATTTCGCTGGCCTTCCTTCACTGGGTAGGGATAGCTCTCCACCCCTTACCTGATATGGCTGATGTAGCCATATTTGTGCTGAAAGGGGACGTTAAACTCCCAATTAACTTCATTTCCTTACTGAACTTCTTCTTTGACAATAGGCCCGTTCTGTTTTGTTTCGTAAGAGACGACCAGAACCTGGCTTTAGTCTTTTTGGTGTTTATTTTGAGTTGTTGACTTGTTGTATATTTTTGTTACGGATTCGTGTTTGCATTTATTGTGTTAGGTTTAGTTTTTCAGTACTTAGCCAAGAGATTGGCACTGAAGAACGTCTCTGAAATGACCCATAAATTTGTGTTGGGTGGGACGTAAAACCTGAACTCGGTCAATGACAGAGAAGTAGGCTACGTAGTACGGCTGCGTGTTGTGATCTAGCGATTGTTATTGCAGTCGTTGGACTGACGTAGACAGTGGTAGCGGAGCCGGGGTTCATGTGGTCAGCTAACCCCCCCAATGTTATAGGTGGGGGTCAAGACTAGGTCTATATCTCTGACCCCTCCCCCCACC
>Ga0209363_1000483_pt1 | contig 15648 bp, 6 predicted proteins | sample WorMetexBAHAMAS3_FD_187385 | JGI IMG/M metagenome (GOLD analysis project Ga0209363, IMG submission 187385) | Marine gutless worms symbiont microbial communities from Max Planck institute for Marine Microbiology, Germany - Inanidrilus exumae... | ecosystem: Host-associated > Annelida > Digestive... | reverse complement strand
TTGCCAAGAACCCGATTGATGCTTCGGTAATTCCACTTCTTGCTTGGAAATTCTTTTGTAATCCGAGTAACAGTCCATCCTTTGTCAGTGATGCACGTAACAATAACCGCCAAATCTTCTGTTGAAAAAAACATTTTCAATGTAATTTACAAACACGCTAGACCTATTTACATAATTTGATTTTTAACTCGCCTTACGTCATCAAGTGGCTTTCAGTGACGTCATTGAAACTTATAAAAAAAGTAACAGGACTTACTGATCTATAAGTGCGCCAAAGGAAATTTTTCCAGATAAAGTACACGCGCCATTATAGTTACGCAAACTTCGGGACGTTTTTTTTTGCGCCACCCGGTATTTCATTTTGTATTTCTTCTCTCACTATATAATTTCTGTGTCTGTACTCATTACCATTTCAACCTTTGGTAAAACGTATTTTTTAGATTTGTGCAATAATGTCACATTCAAGATCACGTCAAGTTTGTAAAATATTTATGCTGTAAAATGTTTCATATGTAATTTATGTGACTGCAGGTTCATGCGAGCAGCAAAGGTCGGAGACGAGATATTAATAGATGCACGGACAGAGAAGCTTGGCAAATCTTTAGCATTTTTGTCTGTAAATATCAAGAATAAAGAGGACAGTAAATTGATTGCTACCGGTACACATACAAAACATATGGGAACTGACAGTAGACTGTAGTTAGCGTAGTTTTTCCGCAAGAAAATGTGAACACTTTGTGCAGCACTTACCGTGTGATTGCCGATCTGGCGCTAGCATTAAGCTTTTCTGAAATTTACTGATTCAGTTTTGTTTAAATAACGTGACAAATCTTCACCGGTAACTTTGCACAGTAAGTCATCATGTTGTACATACAACATGGAGATTGTATAATGACCATAGATTACTGTGACGTCACTTCAGCCTATGGGGTCGTCCATAAAGGACGTCCACACCGAGGGAGGGGCATTGGCTCAGATGCAGACAAGGGGGGAGGGGGAGTTTGATAGCATGCGGATCTGCTGTCTGTGGCTCCTTGGTCTGTAGCATGAAGCCCATGCATCCGTGAAGAGGTGAATCTAGCGGCTCTGGCTACTGTGTCTGACGCTAATGACAGACTGCCTGTAGTGCACAACTTGTTCGACTGGCTGCAGTCAGCTTTTGTTGAGACTGATTAGTGATACTACTGAACAGTCTGAACACTCCTAACATTACACAGGAGGACTGCATGTCTGCTGTTTAATCAGTATTAATAAATATCTGCCAAGTTTATTGTTCAAAAACGAGTCCTTTAGTCTTTGACAGTCGATGATGCATGCAGAAGCGGACGTCCGCATGGGGGACGGAGGGGGAGTCGGCCAGTTGCGGACAAAGGGGGGATTAAAAATTACCAATTTTTTGCGGACGTCCTTTATGGACGGCCCCTATCTGTACAGTGATTAAAATTTGTGATAAAATTATTTACCAAAATATTTAATGATTGACTGAAAGCTCCTAAATTGATTCACTGTATTCTTACACCGGTGCCACACTTGCAACTTTGTCGCAACTCTTGAAATGTATTGCACAGATTCAGCCTGTTGTAACAATGTCACATAGCCTGTCTGTGTGTGGGGCACACAGGTGAACTGATCAAGATGCCGTTTGGGGACTGACTGGAATGGACCAAGCCACCAAGGTCACCGTGCATTAGACGGCAGTCCAGATCCCTCAAGGGCAAGGGGTAATATTGGGGGTCGTGCATCCCGCTGAAAAGCACTGTAAGACTGCTGCGGTGTATGCAGAAACGGATGAACCGATCAAGGTGTCATTTGGAAGCTGACTCGTGGGCCCAAGGAACGTTAATTTGATGGAGTCAAGGTTGGACGAATCCAATGGGAAAAGATGGCAATGCTGCATTTCATCAGTATACTTGGTTAAACGTTAAACTTGGCTATTTTTGTTATTAACATTTAGCCGATTTCTTGTTTGAACTGCTGATGAAATCTCTTTCTCAGTATACACTTAAGTGCTGCAGTCTTATATCTTACATGTGAATTTACGCTTGCAATATTATGAACTACTGATATTATTGTGGAATGTCAGCAGTTAAGTTGGGATTTAGCAACACTTTGGTCATATTTTCTTATAGGGTCAAATGTTTTGTCTGTGGTTGTAAAACCTTAATTCAATCAATAGCGTCTGTGGTGGTGCTTTTTATTTGCATGCTTTTGACGATGTGTTGATGCGATCTTTTAGCCTTTCTATACTATTTTATACCGTACAAATAAATATAAAAAACTATCGACAGAGTAGTTCCAAAAAATAACACCGCTAACACAGCTTGTCTATTATGAGCAAGATATTTATTTGAAACGAGCAAGTTTAGACTCATGCTCTGGGATGCTGCCTTTAATGGGCAGCATTCAGAGAGCAGGGAACTACTCTTTCTAACCTTTAATAACCAGACATTGCAGCATGAAACAGCATACGGTAAACAGATGTAACATAACTCCGTGAAACTGGTACTGTCACAATGATATCCTTACACTTGATGCTACAGTGCCATTACGAGCATGCTAGAGAATCAACAGATCAATCCATATGCGGTCATATATCAAGAAATATATGTTCGTACTGGTACACACGACTGACGCAATACAACAACGTATTCACTGGGAAATTAACGATGACAAAGTTACGCTCATTACCTCCACCGATGCTGCAAGAAGATAGGTTCTGCACAGTATGAATGTCAAAGAAATTGCATCATGATATGCATTGGACTGAAGAACGGACTGAATCAAGAACTAAGTCGACAGTGTTTGGTGTCGCATTCACAATAAGGCATACACAACCACGTTTGCATGAGGAACCAATTGGCACTGCTGCATTAACCATGCACTGGGTCTCCAACTGGCTAAGTTTGTGCAGTATCTGCCAAGAAGTTCACAGCATATAAGCCAGCTTTCTGTATGTTATGTCAGACTAAACAGCAGTTGGAAGTGAATTGTATGCTAAACTGTAAATGATATTCGTTACATTACAGATTACTAGGACACATCCCCAACAGATGAGTCCAAGCATATGGGAACAGAGTAACGATGTGACAGACTCCATGTACGGAATGCATCAAATGCACAGCTTATAGAGCTCGAATGACTTGAAAATGTGCAAGGAAACATCTATATATATAACGTTGCCCCATCTGTCTGTGTCGGAAAAATGTGCGGGTCGATTTCCATGAAACTTCATCATTCGTAGGGGTCATAGGTAGATGTGAATGGGAAAAAATCCGGAAAATTTAGACCCTTAATGTGTAAAAATTGGGAAAGCATTGCAAAATGGCCCACTCTGAGAAAGTCTGCATGGGCCACAAGCGCCGGCATGCACAAATGCCTGCCAGTTTGCTGGCTGGTGATACGACAGTGGCACGGGCCAATCACGCGCGAGCCTGGGGGCATGGCCCGTAGTCTTCGATGCGGGACTGTCTCAAACGCTTTTGTGCAACTGAGCCCAGTTTAGTGCTCCCACTTCACGGTCGGCCTTTGCCGGGTAAACGCTAGTTAAGAAATAATATGGTGCACTGCTCAGTTGCTGTAGGTACGACGTCGCTGAATACATAGGGTGACAGTGACAATTTCTATATTCCTATCTATGCCAGCTGTTCCGGCTGCCATGGTAGGGTAAGGAAATGTAAACATTCTGCAGCATTTAGTCAAATCACCAACCTGGCGCTAGCAATAAGCTTTTCTTAAACCTACTGATTGTTTAAACAAAGCGACAAACCTTCTCCAGTTAACTTCGCACAGTGTGACATCATGCCAATTTTATCGTGAATTTATAACCTTCGATTACTGCGATGCCACTTCATGCTATGTATCATGCCCCCGGAAAATTTGTTTTAAATTGCATGTTGAAGTCACTAATAATTTTATTTGCATTCTGGTAAGCAACAACTCGTCCACTGGCGTAAACAGCTCATCCTCATGGAAACAACAGGTTCTAGGCCCCGATTCATTGATGACTCCTGAGGTTATAGACGTCACTTGTGTTACATGAACATCAGTATCCACACAGATAGATCACCTGCTACATTTGGTTTTCATTCACGTACAGCTGGCTTACCTCTACATGTATGACTGAGTGAACAACGCACACATGAATCGGGATCAAAATCAAAACAGCCATCAACCGGTAACTGTAAACAAACATTTCTTTCTCCGTTAACACGATTAAATAAAACAGCACAACAGACGCAGACAAGAATATAATACTGACAGCGTAACCGATGTGTATATGGCAGTGCATGGAACCACCACGTATGTTTACCAGGCTGGAGACTTTCTGAACAATTAACTGCTCGATCAAAAACTGGTTCAATTTATATCACGTCTCGGGTTACTAATTTCATATTGATAAATGATCCATGTCCACCCTCATACCCCGAAAATGGCAGGCTTGTTGAGGCAACGATAACTGAACATTTTTCCCATCTTAATTAAGTGTATGCAGACAATAGACATACTGATGACAGGAACTGTAATGAGCCCATCTTTGTTCTATGACATCACTTACTTACTACTACCTGCAGCAGAAACGTATGCCCCAGAAAACGGCGCACTAACAAATTTCGAATAATTATCTCCAGCGAGTGTTGTTCGATTAATTAGGGACCAAAGACGTTCAATTAATCCATCAAATTTTCTAACCGTTACCAGCCCAAATGTTTAGTAGTTTAAGCGTGGATGGAACGTAAATGTTAATACTAGACATGAGGTTATAAATTCTGCTCGGCATCTACGGTCGTTCAAGCACAGGTCCGGAGCTGACAGACATCACAAGCCGTTGACAGGTGGGAGCGGGTTTTCCGGAGGAATTCCGTCATGCTCAATCATACCGTGGCCGGTCTTCATCGCAGGCAGTGGGTGAGTGATGGATACTGGACCGTCCAGCACCAGCCTGCACACAATTACACCAAACACCAGAGGGTGCAAGTGGTTCACTTAGAAAATGTACTTCTAAGTGCAAATATTTGTAATTTAATTCTTAAAAAATAAACCAAATATGGTAACGAAATTTGCTAAATGCCCGAATCCTCCTCTTTAAAGGCTATAAATTTAGCAAAAAATCTGCTACAAATTGCAGAGATATGGAATTGTTCTCGAGGAATTGTTATTTATCGGCACCACATACACACTTGGCACAGTACTATTGTTATAATTTGTGTCGTTAGTCAAACAACAAATAACTTATACAAAGCACTCATATCGATAGACATACAATAACGTCAACTTTTCACATGTTGGCTTAGGATATGATTGTCGTGTTACATACCAGTCTTGCTCCGAGAGGATGTAGTGACATTTCGGCTTCGGCATGCCATTGAAGCTTGACGCTGCAGACATTGTGTATGCACCCATGTCACGGAAGATTATCCACTCGCCAATATCCATCTCCGGCAACTGGCATTCGTTGAGAATGCAGTCCAGACCGTCACAAGTTGGACCCCAGATACTGCACGTGTACTGTTGTCTACCAGCCATCACCTTCAACTAACAACACATCAACTTTTACAACAGCGGGTTCTCGCCCCTTTTGCCCCAAGCACCCTTTTATCCTGTCACAATGTCGCACACCTTTACAAGACCATCCGACTCAAAAGATGCGTTCTCAATAAATTAGCCCCATATGGGACTGACGGTCGACTCCTGCTTACTGCCAACTTCAAAGTGACACAAAAACTAGGATAAAAATCAAAAATCTGGCACCGGTAGGCTTTAGGTAGTGTGCCCTAATTTAAGAATCCGTGGTCACATGCCAGCCCCCATTATAAATGGGGGAGGAGATAGCCTTTGAAAATGGCTAAATTTCCAACTTTCAAGGGCCTTGACCCTGGATCGGGTCATACTGCATACCGTCATGCATCACTCATCAACCTCTACATACACACCAAATTTCATTGAAATCGAAGAAAATTTTTTGTGGACGTACTGACGGACAGATATTTTGGACACGTTATTAGTTGACTTGGAGGAGTCCACCTAATAATATGGGTCATTATGCAGTGAAACATCATCTTATTCGTCACTAAATTTTGCCAACTAGATCGTCTTTGTTACATGCCATATGGGATTTGGCATCAGTATAGCAGTGATATTTCACCCGGCTAGACCACTGCAATTATTTCAGCTAGATCTGCTTTGTTACAGGCCCGCCTACACTATGTGGGCGGCCAGACTAGTAACGGTCGCTGGCAAATGTCGTCGTCGTCTGTAACACTCCACGGTAGGCCAGCAGGCGGCTTCACCCCCACAGGCCAGGCGATGATGTCATGCCACCTCCAGTCTTAATTATAGCTCCACGGTAACACTGTACAGCGGGCCAGTAGTGTTACATCCCATTAGAGTGACACCTTGTTCTACCAGTTTAAGCCTGCCAATCTGTGGTACAAATTCCTCCGGTAGCCGTGACATTTCCCGTTGGAACCTGTGGTTTACAACATTAACGGTTGATCAGCATTAGCGCAACTCAACTGTGTACAATTATATGTGGAGCCACACGCACTTTGTAACTATGCTCACTATCATCAACTCATATTCACCATTACATAGAAAGGAAAAGGAAAGAAAGAGTATTTATATATCACCATAGTCTCAAAGCACTCAGACATGGATCACACAGTTTTACCTGCAGTTTACACCATGCCTGCCTTTACATCGCCAGCGAGGGTCATGGCGTCACTCTTTCACAGCCTCTGAGAATTGTCTGTTGCCATACGAAATGACAATGTGTTACACCTGAGCTGATTGAGCTAACGGAACCATGGATCTGCATGGAGATGAATGTCTCCATTCATGACCAGATGAAAGCCCAACTTGGCAGTGTACAGCATGTACTGGTGATGCGAGTAATGTAACCAAATACAGACTGACTGCGTCTGGTGACCAGGCACATGACGAGGGAGTTACGTTGATCCAGGCAACTCAGAATCACCATATTAGTTACAAAATCTTACCAGCAGCTATGCAGTATCTGATCCGAAATGCCAGCATCAAATCGATGTTGCTTAGAACTAAGTACCAAAAATACATTTAGAAATACCAGTCCAAAATTTCTACCTCTTCCACACATTGGTGGTGAGGCTGTTTACTTCACCGTCTGTGTGTCTGGCTGTCTGTGAAAAGAATAACGCGAAAAGCTCTGGTGAAATTTTGAGAGCAACTTTGTCATCGCTTTTTCCAGTCAATAACATTATCTGATTCATGCGTGCACAATCTCCCTCCACCCAAAAGAGATCCAGCAATGGCTACCCGACTCAGAGACTCTGGCTCAACACACCCTCAAATCCCCACAAGTACCAAAAAGTACCAGTCCATTCCTCCGTACACATTAAGTAAATTACAGCTACCATAGAAATATACTCATTCAGCCAATATTGGGTACCGTATTTCCTCTAATAGAAGCCGGGTCTCAAATACAAGCCGGGTCTCTAATATAAACCGGGGGTCAGACTTCATTTGTTCTAATCGAAGCCGGGTCTCTAATACAAGCTGGGGGGTCTATAAGACGAATATCATAAAACTAATTGCACATCCCCCCGTAGCACTGTGGTGCATTGCATCATTCGTGCGTATTGCGTGATTAGCATTTAGCAGAACAGCGGTATGGCCTTCTGGGTATTTCGCTATGCAGTAATAAATATAAAACCAAGAATCTTGAGTGTTATGTTCATCGGTGAACCGGGTGGTTCTAATAGAAGCCGGGTCTCTAATAGAAGCCGGGGGTCTGACACTATTGTTCTAATAGAAGCCGGGGGCTTCTACTAGAGGAAATACGGTATGTATTGTATGTATTGCATATATCTGTATGTATATATTGCACTGTATTTTATTTAGGTAATATTGTGTGTTTGCGGTTATTTAGCTTTCTTTTTTTGACTATTTGGCTGTCCTCACCACAAGTTATTAATAAACGCATTGACGATTAATTACAGTGTGGAAGAAAATAAAGCGCTGATTAAATCCTGGTAGGTTAGTAATTTTGTGGTGGAGCGCCATCTAGTGTAATAAGTCATATGCCCGATGAAGCTCAGAACGCTGTGACGGTTAAATACAAAGGCTCCCACAAATGACATAACATAGCATCGATGGAAGCCGACGTTAGCACTTACATCAAGGACTGATGCTTCCACTGTATAGTGATCATAGAGAATGCAGTTGAATGAACCATAGACACCATCATTGACATAGTACATGTGCACTGGGTCTGCAACATCCGCTTCTGCATCATCTGAACAGACAAATACAATAACATTATGATAAATCCCTGAACAGAAGTCCCGGCTTCTGTTAGTAGAACTGTCAGATCACCGGCTTGTATAGTAGTACATCCACGTTATAGTCAACTGATGGTAACATTTCGCTTAATGGACAGTGCACAAACGCTTAGACATTACTCACTTATGCTAAACATTTAACGTGATTTCAATTGTTTACGAACAGCGAACCTAACGAAACTGCAATCAAAACACCTTGATGTTTGTTGCATAATTGCTGAAAGTTGCCGGCAAGAAGGCCGTGTAACACACGGATATCATAGTTGTTCCATGCATTCGAAATGCATCTCCAGTGTGATGCCACGTCTACTGTCACCTTCCCAGACAGACGGAACTAAGGTGACGGATTATGATACATCGTACGGGCGACCGACAGCCAAGCCGAGCCGACGACTTCCTACAGTGACAAGACAGGATGGGTGATTCACGCCTGCACTGTAGCCAGAAGACACACCGACCGCATCTTCTCGGCTCAACAGTTTTTGCTTCCTAGTTCTTTCCTCGTCAATTTTATGTCTTCGCCATCCGGCAGTGTCGGCGAGGGCATCATGCTTCGAGGTTGTCCCGTTTGTTCATCCGGTCAGACACTGTTACCACCACATCTCATGAACGGCTTGAACAATCTTGATAAAAACGACAGGGAATATTCACTGAACCAGCTTCACGAGTATGGGAAGCCTTTTTACATCGCAAACACAACAGCAGAACTGCAAAATGATAGCGCGTATCACCTGGGCTGGAGGAAGTAGAAGAGGAAGATGTGACAGTGCGTTTAGCAATTATGTTGACAGCCAAAGTGAACGCGGAGGCCGTGAAGTAGCGACCTGGTTCTGCAATAATGCGCACACCCATCTGCTCTGGAAAGTACTCGTCCAATGCCGGTCGAAGCACAGACACTACCTAAACACCACAACAGTAGTTTCACCTACTGTAAGTTCCGCGCACATGTCAGCAGCCACTAGTTAGTTGGTTGGAGTTTAACGTCCATTTTCAGCACAAATACGGCTTGTGCAAGCTGAGCGCCACTGTCTACAAGTGTATTCATGGGGCAGCTCCATCTTATCTGACGAATTTATGAGTCCTAGTCGCTACCAATACAAGTCGTCGTTATCTTCGCTCAGCAACACATGGAAACCTGCTGGAGCCTAGGACAAGAATGGTGACCTATGGACCACGAAGTTTTGCTGTTTCTGGTCCTACTATCTGGAACACTTTGCCATCGACCCTACGTGCATCGACCACTACACTCGGACAGTTTCAGAGTGGACTAAAGACAATACTGTTTCGTTTGGCCTACGGGGCATGACTAGGCGCTTTCGTGACTGTTTAGGCCGTTAGATTAGCACCCTATAAATTGTCTTACTTACTTACTTACTTACTTATATCAGAGACGTAAAGTCAGGAGTGGAGAAAGGAAGGCCAGCGACATATTAACCTCAACCGTGGCCACCTGTTCAGAAGCCACTCAACAGCGCCTACAACAGGGGGGAGAAAACTATCACATTGCAAGACAAAACTAAATCAAATACGACAAAAACAAACATCCTTAACTACAAAATACATATAACACATAATCAACACGAATGACAACTACATTAGTCCAGTTGGCCAGTTAGTTAACCGAGTGTTATAGTTAACCGAGCTTAGCACAATGAGACCTAATTCAAAGATAACATAAGATGATGCACTGAGGAACAAACAGACACACAGCAGAACTACAGCATTCTTTCTCTTTTCAGACAACAAAATTCTCGGTTATTTTTTACATTTTCAGGGACACCACTGATGAAAGCATCAACATAATGTCATGCTGCACTCACATAGAGCACAAAATTAACAAAAATTAGCCCCATACGGGACTGGTGGCCGACTCCTACTTACTGCCAACTTCGAAGTCACGTGACACAAAAACTAGGACAAAAATCCGGCCCCGATAAGCTTTAGATATTGTGCCCTAATTTACGAATTCGTCGTCATTTGCCAGCCGCCATTGTAAATGGGGGGAGGAGATAGCGTTTAAAAATGGCCAATTTTGCGACTTTCCAGGGTTGGTGAACATGACCTTGACCTTGGATCGGGTCATACTGCATACCAATATGCGTCACTCATCGACCTCTACATACACACCAAATTTCATTGAAATAGAAAATTTTTGTGGACGGATGGACGGGCGGGCGGACATTTGAGACCCACTTTATTAGGTCGACTCAAAGGAGTCGACCTAAAATGTATCAGCTAATCAAAAGTAACTCTTTTCAGCGGCACCTTAAAACACCTTTTCTGAGCAGCGTTTAATACCACATAGCGGCAAACTCCAGAGCCTCAGATTCATTTATGTGACTAAAGGCACTTTACAAATGTCTTTACTTATTTACTTACTGTGCTGAAGTAAATGAGCAATGAGTTAGTATTTTACTCAGCAAATAGTACAAACTAGCAGACACATCAACTGTGCTTGTGCAGTTTTGTCTTTTCCAAATTCATATATCAAAAACATAAATCTTTGGACAATGTCAAAGCTTTCCTGCACTGGATCATTTTAAAGGACTTTCCAGGAGCAGCAAAATCCACGGTTAACTTCAAGGACTTCTGAAAGTGACTGAAACCCCGAATCCTGTAAACTGCTATTTGAGACAGCGCAAATCAATGGTTGGGGGTCAGTTAAACCCCATATCATCATCCTACAGCCTTCTTCACTCCTCATTTTTCTTCCTCCGCTTGTTCCAGAACAGAAACTTTTAGCGGAACAGGAGATTTTTACGAGCTTGGCACCCTTCCTGACACCAAACTAAAAGTGTTAAACCACCGAAGGGACTGTTTTCAAGGAAACTCAAAGCACTGACTCTGTTCTGTTCTGTTTTTTAGCCACTCTAGATCCGAGGGCTGGTCACACCATGGACAAACACGAAACCATTCTGATCGTGTTCAAGCACTGACCATCAGCGTGAAAAATTAACCACTGTCCTTTCTTTTCTTCACTCACCTCCAGAATCCCAAGGAAAGCGCAATTCTCCCATTTTGGCACTCTTCCTTATTGTACGAAACACGCATCCAACTGATCAGTTTTAGTGTCACCCTGTACTCGTGCTTATAGGTCAGCTAACAAAAAATACACAGGTCTCACCTCCTCAAACGACGGCTTTGCTGAAGCCTGGCCCGGAAACCCGCCACCGATGTCCAGCAGGCTGAAGTGGAATCCAACGCTGTCTGCCATGTCAAACACTGCTCGGGCTGATATCACGGCTGCTGAGAAGGCCGTGGCATCATAACAAGCACTGCCCACGTGGAAGCTGCACACGATTCACCAGTCGAACAGCGTCAGTCTTCATCTATGACACTTAAAGGTGATATGCAACAATTTTTTTTTACCAAATTGATTAAAAGTAGTTTCAAGCTGATTATTACAGCAATATAAACCCGTCTGTGTAACAAATTTTGATAAATTATGCCGTAAACTGCTAAAAAGTACAAGTTTATTGGTCTTTCTGGTATAACTATTCTTGGGCTGTTTCCGTCATACCAGGATACGCTTGTCTTATTTGCGCTGTTATGCGTTATTGAGATTAGATAAGAAGTTATTTATTTTACCAGTTTATGTTTTAAGAACACTGACATTTTACTAGTTAGTGTAATGTCTCACTCAACACTTCAATAGCCTGCTCCCTTGTTTGTTTACCTGGTATGACATCATCACTTGCAAAAGTAAACAAATCATCGGGCGCGCACTTTCGGGCACTTTTTCTAAAATTTCCTAATTTTTTTTTATGTTCCCCAATATCCAAATAGATTTGCTTATATGAAAGACATACAATGGGCAATTTACTTTAACAACCAAAAAAATCATTGCATATCATCTTTAAAGACCGTATCACTAACATACTGTCATCAGAGACCAGTATAGAAGGTGCAACACACACTCAGTCAGGAGTTAGATTTTAACGTCCATTTTCAGCACAAATATGGCTATATCAGAGACCAAAAGGTCAGGGGTGGAGAGCTATCCCTACCCAGTGAAGGATGGCCAGCGATATATTAACCTCAACCCTGGCCGCCTTTTGTTCAGCAGCCACGCAAAACGGGAAAGGGATCGAGAGGCTCATTTAAATTATTATGCTAGCTCCTACAACAGGGGGAGACAACTATCACACTGCGAGACAAGGAATCTGGTGATGGACGAAGTAAGGATAAGGCCATGCCGCTGGTTTGGGTCAATGCTTTCAGCTTCCTCCAGTGCTATGACACTGTTGGTTGGGTCACAGGCCGTAAAAACCTGTGCCAGATATCCCAAAGGTAATCTTCCGCAACAAGTGCAGGAACAAAACCAAGGGCGACAGTGGATAACTCAGGTTCAAGCGGCTGTTAAGATGGACATAGGTAGGTAGATAAAAAGGAACTACAGCATGGACTGGCTTAGATGATAAAGACACATTCTTTCACAGTGCAGCAAGATTTTTTCAGACCAGTATATGCCAAAAGATCAACCTCATTCCCATGAATACATGGAATTTCACGTTGGGTTTTTAAAAATATGCATAAAATTTGGGGAATCTCTTTTCACAGATGCGAGTTTGAGAAACTCACAGAAATTAAGTTGATCCCTATTTCAGTATTACAAAGCATACAGACTATACGTTATGAGCTATATGTTAACATTATGTTATGTGGGTTACAGGAACGTAAACTATTGAGTAAGTAAACAAATAATACCATCTGTTATGTCCTAAAGTGTGACATACGACGAATGACACACACTCCACTGTCAATTTTAACCCTTTGAACCCTGACCTCCCTAGCCATTCAGCTCTATAACCCCTGCATCCCTGCATATTTATTTTAACCCTTTGCGCGCCACTATAATATTGGCCGATATACAGACCTGCAGGGTAATGATGGTATGTATGTGGGCCGGTATACCGACCTTTCGGATATATATTCGTCTCCGGCCAGCCGGTTTCCAGACCTGTAGGGTTCAAAGGGTTAAAAAAATTCACAAACGGGACTACACCGGTTGAAAGTTCACAGAAATCGCGGCGTTCACGGAAGAATGCATTTCTCACAGACAGTACGTGTTTCACAGAATATGCTGCGGTTGTGAAATCCCACTAAATGACCGAGTTACGTCCCACCCGACACAAAATTGGTGATTTCAAAGACATTCTTCCCAGACAATCTCTGGGTTAAGTACTGAAAATCTAACACAGCAAAAGCAAACATGCATCCAAAACAAAATATACAACAACACAAAAAAACTAAAGCCAGGTTTGGTTGCCTCTTATGACCTCCGGTCTGCAAACGGAATGGGCCTACTTTCCAAGAGGTAGTTAAGTCAGGAAGTAAATAAGTAAGGAAGGAAGTAAAGTAAGCAAACAAACCATTTATATAGCACCAGTATTAGAATTAACGAACAAATCAAAGCATTATTACATCCGCGGAGAACATACGGGGCAAAACGGATCAGTTAGTTGACGATGACATGGTTAAGACTCACCTTACGCCGACAACATCAAGATCCAGCTCTTTTGCAACATTCAGGAGACGAGGCACTTGCTTTGGATGGCAACCGAACTTCATGCCAAGCGGCACAATGCATTTGTCATTTATCGGCGGAAGGATACGAACAACTAGTCTACACATACATCACACGGCGTTCATTACAGCAACACGCAGTAGTTTGGCCCAGTGGTAATGACGTTACGCACATCAACCCAAATCACTCTGGCTCAGTACAAGGATGGCTGAGTGAGTGAGTGAGTAGATTTTTAACGGCACCATCAGCACAGAGTAGGCTATTCGATGCCAGTACACGTTAAAACCAATACAATAAATTAATTAAAAACAAAGGTAACAACAAATATTAGGCGAACCAAATAATAAATACGAACAGTTCTGTTACAAAAGAAACATTGGGTTGATTAAAAGGTTATTTAGATGGCTTGGTAAAAACCGCTCTCCTTGGTAAAATCAAGGATGCAGCGTGCATCGACGGTGGAGAATAGCTCTTCCAACGTAGTACTGCTAAAATATTTATGGCGTATGAAGGCACAGGAATGGCTGACCATTCGTGGATATATCGCTTTAGTATGCAATCAGCCAAACAGATAAACTCAGCCTTACATGCTTGGCTGTATCGAAAATAGACATCAGCCAAAGTAATGCGAAAACCCAAGCAAGAAAAGGGCAGCCACCAATTACCGCGATCATAAAACAGAGATGACATAAATTGTTTGGCCATGTTGCATGAGCCGACCTAGCTGAAGACTATTCTCGTGCTCTCAACCAGTGGTATGATCCATCATCCCGGAGGTGGTGGAACTGTAAACCATGGTAAATGCGGAGCTATAATGGGGGTCTGTGCTGAGCCGCCAGCGGGTCCAGGGGTAGAGCCCCTGGTCAGGAGGCAAAGACCTCTAAAGCTGAAAGCCTAGTAGCTCTTCCACGACCAATGAATGGCCACAATTGGGCCCATTTACGAGTTCGCGCCAATCATTGGAGCTATTCGGTCTCATGACCGCCAGTTTGAAATAAACACTTACTTAATTAAAGGCACCGGAAATCACTTCAGATCAACATGATAAGTGCCAAACCTCAGTTCTGCCGCATTCCTCCTTACTCTGATCACTGCTCTCAACCTTCCTGCTAACTGGAGACAGCCTAAAGGCCGCCCTCGCCAGACAAGGCAACGGACAATCAACAGTTACCTCAAGTCATCTGCATCTGGGTTTACATTCAGCATACCATCAAGCACCAGATCGTCCTTTGAGGTGGAAGATTGTGGAAACGGCTGTGCTCACGTAGTGGGTGTGCCACCTGATGCTGATAATGATAAAGTGTGTGGTGATGCTTGGCAGCTTCAAAGTCTAGACTGACTTATGCCATATGTGTACTAAACATGTGGGTGGCACGAAAAATACGCCATACCTGAGCACCTTAGAAAGGTAAAGGCAAAGGTCGAATTCTTATGTTCTGCTGTCTACACAATAAGCCAACCAGCGTGCTTCACAATCTCGGAAGTGGCAGCTGATTGGCAAGAGCCAATGGTGCTGCAGCACAGTATGCGGCCATCAACTGACCGCACCAATGGACAACTGGACCCACAGTGCAGCTAGCAAACACACCACCGCCCCAACGAGCCACACCAGGCCTTTAACCCGTAAGCACTCACCAGATGGTGCCACCCCGACAAAGGTAGCAAACACCTGATTGCAGCTTATCAATCAATCAATCAAAACGAATTTATATAGCGCCCTACGTCGCAGGCGAATCAGAGGCGCGTGTTGGACTAGGCTAGGTAGAGTGTTTACGTTCGCTGTACGCACTATCAAACAGTTCAGTC
>Ga0209363_1000482_pt1 | contig 15651 bp, 10 predicted proteins | sample WorMetexBAHAMAS3_FD_187385 | JGI IMG/M metagenome (GOLD analysis project Ga0209363, IMG submission 187385) | Marine gutless worms symbiont microbial communities from Max Planck institute for Marine Microbiology, Germany - Inanidrilus exumae... | ecosystem: Host-associated > Annelida > Digestive... | reverse complement strand
TGATTAGAGGACACAGATTATATCTATGAGAATGAATGCTTATTGAGCAAATTAAATTGTGCTTGATTCAGGGATTATGACTATCCATCTGGTAATGGATTTTATGATCCTCCGAGACGAGATTATGGACCTCCACCAAGAGATTATGGTAAGCTTTGCTACGTTTTTGTGCTGTGCAAGTACATTTTGTGCGGTACATTTCATTTCTGCTGTACAGAGATCATTTATGCAGTGCTTGGAGTTTGTCTGTATATCATTATTATTGCTGTTGGGTTGGCAGGCTGTCTCAAAATATGTGGATGCCTTTTTTTGTAAAATTTTAGAAGTGGTTTGCCTTGGTAGAGGCAACAAGGCAAACCACTTCTAAAATTTTAAACTTGTATGTATGGGACTCAAAAATCAGGCATTCTATGCACCTGTTTGTGCTGCTGAAATTAGTGTTTAGTGAAAACAAGGCAATCATAGATATCAGACTCCGCCCGCGCCTTGTAATCCCACCACACCCTTCGGCTGCATTGCCTGCGCCCAGAAATTTCCAGATTACTATTTGTGCTTGCCTGGCATACTGAATGATCCCTTCTGCTGCATGACATTATTGGCAATTGAATGATCCTTTTTGCAGTGCAGCGAAGATTGCCAATGCTTTAGAATGGCCCTGACAACACCCGAAAATTGCCCCTTTCCCTCGGGATCTGCACCTCCATCTGATACACGGTTCCTTGGGCCCACCCGAGTCTATCCAAAACAGCACGTCGACTGGTATAGCCGTTTTGGCACAGCTCACTGTAGAGTGTCCCATTACTTTACAATAGGCCACTATGTTTTTGCCCCTTCCCCTTGGTGATCTGGTCCATCTAACATATGGTACCTAGGGCCCACACGAGTCATCATCCCAAACGGCATCTCGATCAGTTAGTCGTTTTTGTATGGGTACCAAATGCAATGCTGTACAATGCATTGTCAGTGGGGAAGAAAACCCCCAAAATTGTCCCTTCACATTTGGATTTTGTCATCATGCCGAAGGAGAACCAAGCCACGGCCATAGGCAACATGCACAATAAATTTAATACAGATTGCGCATGTGGTTCGGGAGATATTTTTGCAGACAGACCCACACAGTTGAGTTGTAAATTAATGTGGAAAATTACATCTTGTAAATGGTAAAACTTGCCACTTTACAACCAGGTATAAGGGCAGTGGAGTCATAGCTCTAAAACAGCAAATATCACTCTAGCCAGACTTCACCAAAGAAGTCAAGTGGACAATCATAATTTGATGCAAATGTGGCTTGTTCTTTTACAGTATAGTATGGAATAAGTGGTGCCTTTGTGCTCTTTCCTCCACTAATGTTCCAGGTATTCAGAGAGTCACAGTAAAGCCAGCAGTGCCCCTTTGTTTTGGGAGTCTGGTGACAGATGAAGAAAGTATGACACCTGGTTATCGGTTGGGGTCATGACTTTCAGTTTTCTTCATTTCTTTGACGCTGTTTGGTGACAGGAGGGGAATCTAGCCCATAAAAACCTGTGCCTCTTATCCCCAAATTTTCTTTGTGAAACCTGTGGAGGAAGAAAGCGAGGGAACCAGCCAAATTCAGGTTCGTTAGGGTTAGGTTTACCTGGACTGTGCCCATTGAGACATGGGTGGTGGTGGTTGATGTAGCTCTCAGTTGTAGTGGTCCCTCTACTGACTTAGCCTGAGGGCCAGTAAATGCAGACTGTATTTTAATGACCACATTAAACCTAGTGATGCACAGATTATGAGGACTGGCACTGCGTACATATGAGAGCAGTTTATGATTGAAAGCACCAGTAGCTAACAATGACACACTGTTTAATGAAGTTGTGAGCGATTTTAAAGCTACAAAGTCTGTACTGTGGTGTGTTGTTTTTTCAGGTTCTTCAGGACGCTATGACAGTTACGAAGGTGGTGGAAGAGCCGAATACAAGAGTAAGTCTATGGCTGGTGGGTGAAGGCCAGCCTTCAGGCAAGTCAGTATAATATCAGTAATGAAGTCATGGAGCATTCATTCAGCAGTGCAGTTTGCACAGATGAATGGAAGCAGTGCCCAGCGCATCAGTATCACAATGCAGGTTTGGCTGTAGGTGCGAATGGAAGCCACTGATACATGAAGATGTCATTGTAAAGATGCAACAAACAGGGATAATGGCTGATCAGAATATCCCTTACTCAGAATATTCCTAGAATGGTCGATAACTATGACAGATATGTATGGAAGTGTAAGAGAACTGCTCAAGTTTTTTAGAGAAAAATTGCCAATACTGGAGAAGAATATACAAAGTGAAAAGAATAGTTTAAAGTAAACTTATATTTGAAATTATATCATTTTGCATGATTGGTGTACCACAGTATTTAGCTGTGTGCTAGATCATTCCGTCTGGCTTTAGCATTGTCTAGAAGTGCTGCTTAATGTCATAAATATGCACACGTATATCCTGTCCCAGAGTGGTGATATATTCTGTGAGCAGTGACCTTCGACATGAAGTGAATAAAAGAATACATGTAAAGTTCGAACTATTGAACAGAGAAAACAAGAGACAAAACTCAACTATAAGCCATGGATATTGCAGATTTTCAGTGATTAACTGTGCGTGATGCAAAACACTCTCAGTACAAAGTCAACCTTTGCTAATTGTTTTGGTTTACTTGGTTACAACTGCCATGCTTGTGCCATCTATCAGATAAGTCGTGTGAATACAAGTGAAAATATATGTGCATTCAAAGTGAGAAGTCAACAGTTAACATTGGTGGCTGCAACACAGACAAAATGTGATCTTCCTATGCAGAATCTATAGTAATTCAATAGTTCATATTCATACTGTACATTACTTAGTTTAATGCCACCCTACTATAACCAGCGAGGCATTACAGAGTTAAAGTGTAAAAAGAAATTAAAGTAAAACAGTGATTAAAAAGTGAGGCTTGAGTGGATACTTGAAAGTCAGTGTTGTCCGCTGATCTTAAAGAGTCTGCCAATAATATTATATCCAGCAACAGGGAAAGCTGTTTTGCCAAATGTTATCATAGTTCTGACTATATTGTTCATAGCAGAATGCAGACAATGATGACTAGATCGATTGTGACTGATGTTAACAGCACCGTTGATGTATGGCATTTGTGGGCTGTGTATGCCAGCAACACAGCTTTTTAGTGGTTTGACAGCCGGTATAGTTGCATCAGGACATGGTCACATGGTGACGGACCACGCACAAGCTGAGCAGCAACATTATCGATACGTTGTACTGGAGCATTGATTGACCAAGGATGTCCATGAGCACAGAGTTACAGTAGTCCAGTCTACTGAGAACTGTTGCTGCAACTAACTGCTTCATCTTATCCTTGGCAACATGGCACTTGTTGACGTTGGCAGAGTTGATGAAAACAGGAACTGGTCGCTTTGCGGATATGTTGTTTCTGTTCAGTGTCCAATGTAATTCCAAGTTCATAAACAGTGTCAGTTGCATTCAGCAGGACACCACCAATACCAACTATCCAGTTGGCAGATGATGACTGCAGTGCTACTTAGGACCTGCACCACACAAGTTAAGTCTTCATTGTGTTGAGTTGCAAGCTACCAGAACGGAATATCTGCAGTGCATGCTTCTAGCATCAACGCACCATCGTTTTGAGGCTTGTAGGATTGCTCAGTTTTGCTTGATTATTGTCGGCAAGTGGTACAGACTATGTGTACAAGCCAAATGCACTATATGTTTCGTGTATGCTGTGAACTGGATTGGTCTGTGGGGTACACTGCTGTGTTGTTCAGCAAGAATGACTGCTCATCACTGTCTGTTAACGTTTGTGTCTGATCAGTTATAAATTTATTGCAATTGTTTATCTGACATGATCATTCCTTCAAAAAAATAAATAAAACTTACATACTGTGGAGTGAAATTATTAGGTCGACTCTCTGGCAGAGTCGACTTAATAAAGCCGGTCTCAAATGTCCGTCTGTCCATACATGTGTACGTCCGGCCGTCTGTCCTTCCACGAAAAGTTTGTTCGATTTCAATGAAATTTGGCATGTAGGTGGAGGTCGACGACTGATGATCCGATCCAAGGTCAAGGTCAACAGCCCTTCATAGTTGGAAATCCAGCTGTTTTCAAAAACTATCTCCTCTGCCATTTACAATAGGAGCTCGCAACTGACCACAGATTCTTACTAGGGCACAATATCTCAATTTGATCGGGCCGGATTTTTTATATTTGGCCTAGTTTTTAACTTTTTATGTCAAGTGACTCTGAAGTTGGCACAAATGTCAGTTGCGAAGAGTAGACCGTCAGTCCCCATACGGGGCTAATTTTTATATTTAGAATGCATTTGGAATGTTTGATTATATACTTGAGATTAGGGCTGCACAATTCGGTTATTTGCTTTAAGTGATTCAATTCATTTTGTTAAAAGAAATCGCACTTTGATTCACAGTAGCAGTGTTTCTGTAATTGACATTGTTGTGCTTTCTTACTTACTGTAAAATACACTTGAATTGATGAAGCTTGCTGATGCGGATACTAAAGATCTAACAGGAAACACAGATGTATCAGCAGGTGATCAAGATGCCTAGGATTCAGAAGCTGCTATGGAATTGGAGCAGATTTTTTGGCAGACAGTAGAAGACAGTCAAGTGCAGTTAAGAGAGCCAGGCTTGAAGCACACTCAGATGTTGGCAGCTCATTACAGATCAGAATCACAGCAGAGCTTGCTTGCTGCACATCTGAAGAGCCAAATGGAACAGACGGCAAACTACATGTACTGGAAAGAGCAACAAAGTACACTGTCGTTGCTGAGCTGTCTGCCACACACGTTTCTTTGTGCTCCGCAAAATCTATCCTGTGTGAAAGAATTTTTTTCTGCAGCTGGACATATCATTTGTCTGAAACCAACAACAGTGGACAAGCTTGCATTTCTCAACAACAAGTAGAGTGTGTAGGCTAATTGATATGGCAGTACTAAAGGAATGTGATTGAAGTTTGGTGCTATGATACAAATTGTAAAAAACTGCTTTGTATTCAATAACATACTACTGCTAATTTACAATCGTCTTGTCATTATCCTTCTGAAGAGAAACTTTACCTGACATAGCTCGTTTTGAATCGAATCGAATAAAACATAGATTGAAAAACGTGAATCGAATGACGTTTTTCCACTGAATCGTGCAGCACTACTTATGTTTAAAGATGTATGATATATATTAGTTGAAGCTGCAATATACATCTCAGGCTCAGTGCAGTACTAACTGTACCAAAAATTAATCGAAATGTGCGGTACATGCCAATTTGCAGTTGTGTGAAACGATGAAGCCAATGGAAAATTACATCAGTACTGAAGCTGAACAAATGCTGTTGAATAAAGTACTTTCATTCAGATAATGTTATGTCCAGTTCATGGAACTTCATGAAGAGTATTTCCATGTTTGGACAGAATGATGTTTAGCAGCCGGTTTTGTTTTTGTGTAGCATTTGAAAGAAGTGTGGAATTACACTGCAGGAACAAGTTTTAGTTTGTGGAAGAAAGTGTGACATAGTATTGCAATTTGAATGACAATTTTTCCAAATGTTCCTTACAATTGCTGCACCACTGATGCAACAGGCATCTGAAGATCAGCCCGTAAAATCAAAATGAAACTGAAGAGTGGAAGTTTTAGGTGAATGTAGAGTGTACATTTATTAGTTTCGATGTATCTGCACTTGCTGAAATCGACATTTTGTAGGTCGTGGATCGTTTTCAGGACGTGGTTCTCGTGACATGGACTATTCTCGTGGCATGCCTGCAAGGAGACTTCCAAGAGATGATGACCATCCGGCTGGTATGAGACGACCAGTGAGATCACCGGATGGTCCCCCAGTGAAGAAAATGAAGATGGGTGAGCCAATGCGTCGCTCACCACGTGGTGGCGATGTTGGTCGTCGCTATTGAGTGCATACTGAAATCTTACTTCCGTGCACTGTTACATGTGCAATGCATATTTGACTGTTGTTCTGAGTGTCTTGACTTATGTCTACGATGCAGTTTATGCTGGTTTTAATTTTCATTTGCAGTATGCAAATGTATTTTTGCCAGATGGTTACGTTTCTAGTGTCAAATTTGATAAATGTTTTAGTCACTTTACCAAATTAGTTTGTCATATTATGAATGTTTCTGTGTAGGCTCCTGAACATTGGTAAATTATTGCTATAACGCATATAAATATTGTAGATGAGTGAGTAGTGCTGCTGTACCGTAACCTTTTGGGTTTCTCTGTTGTGAAAACTGAAGAGCTTTAGTGTGCATGTGAGCTGCATTACAATACAAAGTAAATGCAGACTGTATGAGGTAATCATTAGGGGGCTACTAAATATTCTGCACAAGTTTCATTGAGATTGCTCAAGCCATTCATGATACTTTGGTAACAAGATCTGTGTAGAAGAGTGGATGAATGCAGTGGACTGATACCCCGAAAACGTAATTCCTTCAACGACACTGTCATGTAGTGAAGGAAGGCATAAAAACATACAAAGTACCAGATGATATAAGACCATGAATGTATCAGACAGAGACTGATAGACAGAACTGCCACAATATCTGCCAGTAACATACTTTACACTGCGACACACTGTAAATTACAAAATAAACATCAAAAACATTTCAGCGATAAGAAAAATCTGGGTACCTGGAACCATAGCGGCGAGGAGCCATATCCAAGTCATGATCAGCTCGTGAAAACTGGTAGTCGCGACCACCAGGTGGGTAGTCCCTGCCACGAGGTGGGGGGTAGTCACGATCACTCGGAGGATAGTCTCGTGGAGGGCTGTAATATGAAGGGTAGTCACGTTCACGTGGTGGCGGTCCGTAGTCTCGATCACCGCCAGGATAGTCACGTGCACGATATGACGGATAATCGCGTGCAGCTGCGTAATCTCTCTCCGGTCTTGCAGATCGATATTCAGAATCATAGCGACTAGAAATGGCATTCAAATAGTTCAAACAACAATGGTGGCAAGTAACGTATAAAACAAATCATGAAAACAAAATTCCAGTAAATTTCTACGAGTTTCCAGTAGATATTTTAAGTACATATTTTAACACAATCTACACAGTCGATGCAATTTTTCCCGTGACATATGAATTGCAACAAATGCCACATCACCATAAAATTTCCAGGAGACCTGGCAAAATTCCAGCAGAATTCCAGGATTTCCAGCAAAAAATCAAGTAATTTCCAGGATATCCAGGAATGTTAGACACCCTGTAAAACAACTTCTAACTCAACCCATGCTGTTATGATGACAATAAGCAGTTCACACAAGATGAAAACAGTGGTAACTATGGTACACAATCCACACAATCCACAATATGAGTATGGATCGAGAAGAATTGTAATTGCTGCCCAAAACCAATCCAATTCAACAAAATACCAAACAAGACAATCTAACCTGCCATAGTCTCGTGGGGGATCACGATCAACAGAACTTCTGAAACGTTCTTCGCCAGGATAATAGCTGTCAGACATCCGAGAACCGTAACTTCTGAAGTCTCCACGTCCGCCACCAGCACCACCTCTCCACGAGCCACGAGATGACCCGCCACCTCGCCGATAGGACATGTCGCGTGGTGGTGATCGTGATGATCCCCTCCCTCGTCCACCTCTGTACATTCAACAATCGGCAGTTCAACACAATGAATGAATAATTTGTTAATGGCAAAACAAGACATTATATAAGCCATTCAGGGCTGCAAAAAGTGGGATAATAAAATGTGACTAACATATGCCAGAAACAAAATGTAAAGCTAAGGCTTTAGATGTTAACATACAACTAAAATAATAAACACTACAGCAGGATACAAAAACTGGTTTCTTTAACACAATCAATAACAGTATGACTGTCATACACTTCGGGTAACACTTTAAGAGAATGTACAGTGAAATATTACTCACAAACATTCAACAAGTTGGTACATCATGATTAGTACATGGCCTGTATACAGGGATACAGAGTGACACACCACAAAGATACAGCACACACAATAGCCAATGTGTCTTTTAAAGAAGCACTGATCACACGGATAATGTGCTTTGCACCAATTTTCAGAGTGCCAAATACTGCAATAATGAAACCTATTTTATTTACTACATCAAATAACTCATAAATACGTAACAGCAGCCAGTGGAATACCTGAAACTTGATCGTCCACGAGATCCACGAAATCCCCCACGACTGCCGCCAGTAGATTTATTGAAGTGTGATGCTAATTCTACATGAAGAATTCTTCCTTGGAAATCCTACCACAGCCACAGAACAATAATGTACATTAATAAATAAAGGAAAACAGATGGCACAAGAAGCACTGCACACCAACTGCCAACACCATCAAGCTACAATGTATAAGACAGCAAACAAACCTTGCCATCCATGGCTGTACAAGCTTTACTGCAATCTGTGCTGCTTGTAAATGTAATGAATGCAAATCCCCGAGGAGCATTAGTTTCGCGATCTTTGGCAATATGCACTGAAACCAAACAACATCAGTCAATTTTGGACACATCGCTGTATGGAAACAGTGATAGCTCAGATCCATTAACAATCTTGACTAGATTGACATTATATGATTATACTGAGTAAATCACATATGGTTTGTTGTTCTCGGTCTAAAATAACAACTACTCGTATCATTTAAAAAGAGCAGTCTATAAGAACACTCAAACTGCACTATACACTAAAATTTGTCGTCAGTACAAACACTAAATAAGGTTTAGTGAACATTCAAAATAAAAATGTAAATGTTAAATAGTTAACAAATAACATATCACCAAATTCTGATTTTAATACTTGACTAACAATTAGCATTCACCTGTGAAAATACATTTCAGTAAGTAGATTCTTAATGGCATATCAGCATAATTTAGGCTATAAAGTGGCAGGACAAGTTAAAAAAAATAAATATAGCATCAAACGGGGTGGGCAGATTCTTCAATTGGGAAAAGTTACTATGACACCAGCCAGTCGGGAGAAATGCAGTCAGCTGCAGCAGTTGCGCAGCTGCCATAATTTTTTGCTGCGTTACTGCGTACATTGCATCAGTGACTCACAATGCTTTTCAATGGGCCAGACAACCCCCAGAAACTGCCCCTTCCCCTTGGGAGATCCGGACACCATCTTATATATGGTTCCTTGGGAACACCTGAGTCACCCACCCAATGGCATCTCGATCTGTTGACCTGCTTTAGCAGGGCTCACGAATGTGACCGACAGACAGACACACAGACGACTATGCTACCAGTACTCTGTCTGTAACAATAAACAGCAACTAGCTTTGCTGTGATGCAGCCTAAAATGACATTTATAACCAAATAAACCAATGCTTATACAGCTACAATACAACAGTTAAATATTATACAATTTGGTGATAACTGATATCTTAGACAAAATCAATGATTAACGGATTGTCAACCTCTCAAAAATCATTCACAGAAGTAGCAGAGTATTAATTCCTTCTGGTGTCTGAAAATTCAGCAAATTCTAGATGGATATGTGTGACAGTGAGACAGTACTGATAAGCCACACATTCCAGTTGTCACTAATCAAAAGGGATGAATGTGTTAGTCTGGTGTGTGTAATCAATATGCAGTCAATTATTAACAACTTGTACAGATTTTCCAATGCTATTGCTACTTGTCAAAACAAATTTTGTCTCGTCCTCCTTCCTTGTCGGAATCCCGCCTGTTCATATGCAATTTCTGTTTAGGTCTTCACTCGAATCCTTTCCAGTATGATCCGTAGAAGGATCTTACTTACATGTAAGACAAGCAATTGTTCTGTAATTTGCACATCTTTCTTGGAAAGTGGGATAAACGTGGAGAACGTTGATTCCTCTGGCCTCTGATATGTCTCTAGTTAATGTTTTTCGACAAATTTGCTACTGAAAGCAAAAACAGTGTTTTAGTTTTGCATCTGAAAATAGATTTGGCGCTTCTGTGTTGCCAAATTCACGGAGCATTTTTGCCATAAATGGACCGTGAATTTTTAGACTACAGGCTGCGCACAATTTACAGCCCTAAGTTAACAGAAGACCAGTTGGCTTTCTGAAGTTCACAATTAAATTGACCGAGTTACAGTTTTACATCCCACCTTACACAAAATAAATCATTAATCATGTACTGCAACTGCCACAGCATAGCTACAATAATTTTTTTTTTGTTTGGCGTAACTGTTTTCGTAACTGCTTATATAATGGTGATCAACGTGAGACCAAGCCTATTCTTGTCTGCTGACATCACATTACGTACACAGTGAGATGCTGACATCAAATTTATCATGTAGGTGCCAATTATTTAAGAGACTGCAAAACAATATACAAAAACTTATAGTAGATATTTATTATCTACAACAACACAATGTTTTCATTGCATACCTTCAACTACTTCTCCAAATTTTGAAAACGTTCGTCTCAAAGTGTCCTCATCCGTGTCGTCGGAGAGTCCACGGACAAAGGCTTTCTGTGCTAAGTCTGTGGGGGAAACCGATCGAACCATTCTGCTCACTATATGCAAACAAATGTAAAGAAAGAGCCTACACTACAGCCAGTTTATATACACAGATTACACACACATGTACAGTAGTGAAACACATTGCTAGAAGCCAATGCTGAAGTCAGTGAGGCGAAGTTTGTCACCTGCATCCTTACAATTGGACCAAGTTTAAATAAATTACTATGTACACCCAGATAGTCAATGTGCAAAATCTGATTTGAATCAATTCAGCTGTTACAGCTCTGCACATGCATGAAAAATATTTCAGCGCGGCTTTGTTGTTAACGTATCTATCTATCTATATCTACCTATTACCTCTTTCTGTGTCACCTCTATAGCATACACTTGAACAGGATTTTAATGCAGAATGGCTCAAGTGACATGCTGCTCAACCATTTGTGCCTTTAAGGGTCTACATGATAAGATCTCTTTCACAGGTCAAAACTCATAAAACGTCCCCCAAAGGAGTGTAAATAAGCATTTTAAGCCAAGCTCACAAAAGGTTAGAATTTGCATATTATCAATATCAACGTCACTGATCGACCTATACATATAATAAATTTCATTGAAATCTAAGAAACTTTTTGTGGACAGAGGGATGTACAGATGGACATTTGATACCCACTTTATTATAAGTCGACTCACAAAATGTCAAAAATCGACCTAAAAACTACATGTCCACAATACATTATTTATTTCCAGTTTTTAAATGACATGCTTTGTCATAATCGTGTCAGAGGAGGAGAATCAACCAACACTGCATTTCTTCAGCCAAGTCTATTTGCTTCGTCTAACACGGTGCGGATAACAACTTGACGCTGCTGATCAAGGTGTCAGCAACAGTCAGTTTATAGAGGACATCATCGAAACCTCTTTTTCCTACCAGGGATTATCTCCCTGTTCACCATGTACAATGTACATAGGAATTATATGAAATAATCTCATACTTTTCGGACCAGTGACCTGTCGGACCAGTGACCGGTAACCCATCCACTACGTCTACGTCTGGTTTTCGTAGCGCAAGTTCAGCAACGAATTATCATAACTGCAATGGCTTTGGGCTTTCGATATTAAGGCGTGTGGCTTTCGCATAGTTACTGAATTTCATGGACTTCGATTTTTCCATTAATTGCCGGTATACGAAGCGTGAAAATTCACGGAACGCAATACCCTTGTTTATGCTACGCACCGTTAAACTATTTTTTAGTCGTATTTAACTATACTTCGTTGGCTAAAAATAGTCAAACACGCGACTCTTATTATTTCTTTCTTTCTGTTATGCCACCAAAAGACCTAGCCCCTTTTTCTTATATATCCCCACAAAAAACCCTATTTCAACGATAAACTATGAACTTACTATCGAGTTCTTGTCAGCAAACGGGTAAGAAGTCGAAAAATGAAAAAACGGGCCCACCCACAAACCCCCGCTACCGTGCCTCCGTAAAAATTTCTTTTATTATTGCGATACAACCTTTTTTTCGGTGTCAACGAAATGCGCGTAAAAAAATATTACCGTTACTGTGTCAGTTAGGGTTAGTGTTACGGTTAGGGTCAGTTTAGTTTGATTTGTTAGCACTAATGGAACATATGAAGTTTAGCGGTACTCATGGGAAATGCATTGAATATTTAACGGCATTGGTACCTTTAACTGCTGAAAATTGAACAGTGAGTGAATGGACGTGTTATGAAGTTTAGAGGTTTAGGGGTACGTATTGTAATGCACAGTATTGGTATTTACGGTTGTTTTTTTTACTTTTTTAGACATTTATTTCGCAAATGTAATGGTTCCTAAGCCACCTCCCCAGACTCCACCCCCATTTGTAATGACACAAATTAACGAAATAACGTGAAATAGATTGCACGAAAGTTTTCTATGCATTTCCAATGAGTACCGCTAATCTTCACTCTAGTCGCACTAACAGTTTTGGTGCGTCAAATGTCGCCATCTGCCGTGTATAACCAAACTTTCAAGCTTCGTATCGTAAACAGTGAATTGCGTTCAGTGAATTTTCATGGTTGCGTTGCGTGAAAATTTTCACGCTGCGTAGCGTAAACACCGGATTGCGTTCCGTGAATTTTCACGCTTCGTAACACTAAGCCGATTTTTCGGTGTACTCATTCGGTGAATTTACAATGCGACCAGTTAAGTCCGTGAGGACTGGCTCAATGGACTATTACATCATTCCGATACTCTCAAAGAAAATGATGACAACAAGTACAGTATAAACGGTCAATTGCACTGACCAAAAATGTAACACTAAATTCTAAATTACTTTTTTATACTATACTACTAATTGCTTCAATATTTCAATCCGGGGCTTCACAAAAATCAGCAGTAAATTTCACATTTCCGGTGCGTAAGAGATTAGGGCTGAGCGAACCGAGTAAAATTACTACTTAATTACTCGTCCGAGCGTGAATTGTGAGCACTGACTTAGAAACAATACAGCCGAAAGTAGTCAAGTCACGTCAAGTCGGACAGACGCAGGTTCCGATGAGCCTCTATGTCCCTATCGTTCTTGAAACACTGCTGCAACTATTTGATAATGTTCAGTGTCAAACTCAGATCGATTCTCCGGTACCGGACCGGTGCAGCGCCAGCGGGAACAGCGGGAGCGCAGAGGGGTCTGGCCCCACAAACATTTGCTCCCCCTTGGCGGGGATGTGTCCATGGTTTTTCCTAATGTATCGCTCGCTATATGCCCCTTATTATGCTATTTGGTCTTATGACCACAGGACTGAATAAATACTACTACTACTACTACTACTACTACTAAAACTCTCTTTGACCCCTCTACCATCTACTTGCTAGACTCCGGCGCCGTACTGTAACGGTGAGGTCGATAGTGTAATCATATTTGACATCTTGGAACATCCAAAAGTTGTTAAATCCGAACCGGAGGTCTACTAGCTTGTATGAGATGCTGGCGGAGAAGATTATACCTGCACCCGTCGAGTCACATTGGATTGAATTGGATTGAATGCGCAGCACCGAATTGACGCACCGTGAATTGACGTCATCGCTGACGTAATTTATAAAACTATAGGCGTAATTTCGTGTAATGTTTGCTACTGATGCTTAGAATGATGCAAAATATTAATGGAGAGAGGAAACTTCAAACTAGTCGCCCTTCGTCTTTACTGTTGGAAGCTGAAGCTACTGTACTTAAGTACAGGTTTGGAGCAACATACCGTGGGGAGAACTGCGACAGAAAGCGATGCGGAGTTGGCGTATTTTCTTGGCCTAATGGAGATACATATGTAGGAGAATTCAGCGACAATAGACGCAATGGACTAGGTTAATAACTGGAGTGAACGGTTATTTGTAATATGAAATTTATTATTCTTCATGTATGTCTTCTGTTACCCACTTTCTGCAGTACAGAAGTATAACCTGAAGTTATGTTTCAGTACTGACATCAGTGACATCATGTTACTAATCCCCCTTTATTGTAACGCACTGAGTTATATATCTATTTGTGTTGTATTGTATTGTGCTATGTAACAAGATTAGTGTCATGGATATAGTTAGATGTGTTGACATCAGTTGTGTGCACATATCGTGAAGTCATAAAGAGTGCTTACATTCATGCATGCATGCATGCTTTTACTGCCATTTAGGCCTACACAATTAATTGACAGAAGATTTGATTTTGCAGTTTGACAAATGTAAGAACTATGCGTAAATAATGACAACTTTTATTAGAAATCACTCTTAATGCGGAATAATCATGTTTAGGCAGTTTTTGCTGGATGTCAGGTGTTCAGAAGTGGACTGATGGAAGCACATATTTTGGTGCATTTGAGAATGATTTAAAGCATGGAGTTGGAATGTACTGCTGGCCTAATGGAGAAGTATGTTATACTGCTCACTATAGTTTTAATGAAGTCTCCACTTGTACTATGCATTGTTATGCAAAACCAGATGCATGCTATGCAGTTATGTCTGTTTTTCCAGTCTGTCCTAAATGTTTGTCACACTTGGCTTGATCAGCATGCATATGGTGACATGATTACTATGCGATTCTAATAGGAAGTTTTATATTAGCTGTTAATTTGCAATACTGTCAGAGATCTTGTGTCACTTTGGTGTTGTCAGTAGTGTCGGCTCCCCCATGCAAGTGGCATCTCGCTCAGTTCACTCGTTTTTGCACAAGTCACCCGTGTGCCCAACATACAGACAACACACACAGACACAGACCACGCTACGTGTGACATCTGTCACAATAGGCCGCATCTATGCTATGCGTGCGATGCGGCCTAAAATGAGTTTTATTCACCTTGTGTTTCAGTGAGGATGACATTCGTCTTCATTACATGTTACAGGTGTACCAAGGTGAGTTCTTCAATGATCGCTGTCATGGCCGCGGTGACTATCTTTGGCCGAATGGATTTCGTTTTGTAGGAACATTCTTCATGGACAAAAAAGAAGGATATGGAAGATTTACATTTACTCATCATGCTATATTCGAAGTAATCGTACACAATCGCCACCAGTTTGTTACAGTAACATGTCTCGTTTTGCTGCTTCAGGCTCAATCTTTTCAGTAGCGTAGACTCTGTATGCGTTGTAAACTGCTATATGTACGTGTGCACAGAATGTATACCTGTGCAAATGAAGTAGGTTGTAAGATGTTAGGACGTTTTTTTCATTATATATTCATCTTTATTCACCAAAATGGTTGAAAAGAAATAATAACACAAAAACGATAAAAAGTGAAAGAAAAATGGAAGCAAACAACTTAACTAACTATGAATGTGCATATGTGCTACCAGCATTTCTCAGAAAGTTGTAAATGGATTTTGTGAAATTTGGTCTAGGAGTTGGCTTTGGTAGTTAGTTGTATTTTAGTTGATTCCATAAAATGTGGGGTGCTGTGCCTTTTTTTTGTTCCAGTGAGCAGAGTGGAAACCTGCTCTCGTGGCCGAGTAGTTAACGCACTCGGCCGCCATGTGCAGTAGAGCGTGACGCGCTCAGTGACCGGGGTTCGACTCGGCCCGGGCGAGTCCGCCTACCAAAGAATTATTTCTAATAATTCCTACGGACATGATGAACAGGGAGATAATCCCGGGCAGGAAAAAAGAGGGTTCGACGGTGTCCTCTATAAACTGTGACCGTTGCAGG
>Ga0209363_1000481_pt1 | contig 15652 bp, 14 predicted proteins | sample WorMetexBAHAMAS3_FD_187385 | JGI IMG/M metagenome (GOLD analysis project Ga0209363, IMG submission 187385) | Marine gutless worms symbiont microbial communities from Max Planck institute for Marine Microbiology, Germany - Inanidrilus exumae... | ecosystem: Host-associated > Annelida > Digestive... | reverse complement strand
TGCGAGATTATATTATAATATTACGCAAAACGTGCTATACGTGCAAAGCAGATATCTGATAACAATAAATGACGAAGTTTGCTTTCTAAACAAAACAAAAATCAACATCCGCCATAACCGGAAACGGAAACCAACTCCAGGTTTTACAAGGTTAAGTTAAGGTTGATCCAGTTAATAATTCGGCATAAAAATTATATACAACATCTTGATTAAGCCAGTGTTTGTCTAGACGACTTTTGAAGCTATTAATCGTATCGGCGTCAGCCACTGTATCAGGCAAACTGTTCCAAATATTTACTACCCGCGAGGAAAAGGAAAACTTTCGTAAGTTATAATGGCTTGTATTTTTTGCAATTTATATGTATTACCTCTAGTAGTGCTGAAAATATTAAAATTGAGTTTTACTGCCGCATTAATGTCATAATACTCATGTACCATTTTGAAGACTTCTATCATATCACCACGTAAACGTGTATATTTTAATGTAGGAAGCTGTAACTGTTTTAGTCTTTCATATATAATTAGCTTTGTAGCTAGGGTTGGCATATTACCCGTAAAGTTGGCAGCCTTAATTTATGCATAATTTACGCGTAAATTAACGCGTAAATTACCACCAACTGTGATGTGCGTCCGCTGACTTTAGCTGCGTATTTAACACGTTTACACCATATATGGTTGTTTTCTGTAAAACCTTAATCGTAAACCTAGCACAAACCCTAAATTTAACCCTAACCCTAATACCACCGGCTAGTATTCTACATAATCTACTAGCCTAAATCAAGTTTTAATCACGTATAGGCTACTACTAAATGGCAATGTTTTGTTTTGTTTACGTCGTCTATTTCCAGTTACTATAGCCTAATGCTGGGCTCTTTTAGACATTGACAAATTACTGTATTCAAATATTCGCTACCCGTTTTTTTCACGAATTGTTTAGGCTAAAGTTAATCTCAGCTCTGGGGTTTAAACCAGTGATGGCCGTTTGGGAAAACGATGGATACGATACGATATAAATATCACGATATGATACGACACGACACAGTCCCAAGATGCTCTGCCATATGTAATGGTCAACAGTCCAAGATTAATGTAGCATTTTCACTGACGTGTTCAAAAGTGTTCGAATGCCGTCAACGGTCGACAGCATTCGAATGCTGCCCTGTCCATAACCTTCGTCAGCGTTCGAACATAGGGAATGTGTGCTTAAAATATTACGGTTACTGTGTCAGTGAGGGTTTGTGTTACAACTAGGGTCAGTTTAGTTTGACTTGTTAGCGATAATAATTTGGTTGCGTTATGTATCGCCATCTGGTGTACACTTTGCTGCCCATTGACTATGTACACGACAGCCAATCAGCAACCAGAACTGATTTCGTGTACATAGATAAATCGTGTACACGACTTCGTGTACGTAGCAACAGCCTTTTGAATATGAGCCATCAAGTCGCCCAGTTACAAAGCAGGGAGGGGAAGGAAGGAGAAGGAAGGGAGGGGAAAGGGTCACAGGGTAGAGAAGAGGCATTTCCTCACTTTTTTACAATTTAAGTACTGGCAATATGTAAAAAGAATTAAAAGATGGTGATGCGTCCTGTCTAATAATGCTGTAGACCAACTAGTCTCACAGCACTGTGAGTATTAGAGTACTGGTGCCAGCCAGCAGAAAGCATGAGCGGAACGTCACCAATGTGGTAGTGTATAATTGCTAATTAGTAGCTGTGCTATGTTGTGCATTGCAGCTCTAGCTGATTTAGGATGGCTGGTTTGTCGTGGCCATCAATAAGGAAGCTGTGTAGCATCTTCTGCTGCCCTCCGCTGCCTTCTCGCATTGCTGCAAAACTTGCATTTGTTCCACCGGAACCGACATACATGATAGTTGAGAATGACAATGATGCTGCCCGCACTCCAACAATACGGCTTAATGAAAAAGCCGACTGGCAGTATACAGAACATGAGCTGAATTTTATTGAGCCGTTTACAGTGACAACATCACGTGGCGAATGCATTGCTGGTATTTATATCAAGTGTCCGCCTGGTGTACAGCCACTTTATACAATTCTGTTCAGCCATGGAAATGCCGTGGATGTTGGTCAGATGGCTAGCTTTCTGGTGTACCTCGGAGCACGATTGCAATGTGATATTATCACCTACGACTATGCTGGGTAAATTGCTTTCGTTATCACGAGTCAGTACAGCACTGCTATGCCAAATGTTGACCATGACAGAAAGCATCGCATGTTCTGTCTGCAACAGTTGAGTGCTTGTAGGAACACATGATTCCTTGGACCTACATAAGTCAGCGCCCAAATGTCATCTCAATCAGTTTAGCCATGTACAGTACATCCATGTGACGAACAGACAGACAGACAATGACCATGCTGTGTGTGACATCTGTCGCAATAGGCCGCATGGTGTTGGAGAAAGTGTTTCTGATGCTGACTCGCAGTCTGCTTATGATAGCTACGTTTCTTGTTATATCTGGACTTGGTCTGTTAGTGTGTGTGCATTAGTCACGTTAACATATTTATATTATGCAGACATGTGTTAATACTTGCACAATGTTATTTACTTAACGTGGGGCTTTGTATCTAAGTGCAGTATTTGCCTTCATTATTACTTTATCCCTGTAGGATGGCAAAGTATTGTGATCAGCATGTCTGTTTGTTTGTTTGTCTGTCTGTAAACTCACATAACTCAAAAACCACTCCAACTTTACCAAATCTTTTGCACATGCTACCTATGTGGCCGACGACTGGCCTTAGTTTGGTCCTCCTCTGACGGCAATAAAATATGTTATCTTCTCCAACAGCTGAGGCACATCAGTTAGGCCATAATGAAACGGTAAATATCAGTCATCATCTTAAGCAGGCTGGATTACTGCAACTCTACACTCTGCAGACTTCCTTGGTCAACTATTGCCTACTGCAGCGTGCTCAGAATGTCGTTGCTCAGATTGTCTTGGAGCTTTGTCCATGTGATCACGTCACGCCAGCATTGAAAGAGCTGCACTGGCTGCCCATCGTCTACCGTATCAAGTTCAGGATATTCAACATGTCCCTCCCCGCTCATGATGAGCAGTGCGCACATGCACTCTTGTCCTTCGTACATTAGTCACATCTTATCATGTATTGGCGACAATCCCATCAGCGACTTGAGTCATCTGATGGCACTAAGTACGATTACCGCGCACAAATACCAAGTTTGACAAATGAGCGACCTCGATCTATGGCTGTTCACATTGGAACAGTCTGCCAGAAACAATTCGAGATCATTTAAAAAGAACTTAAAGACTCATTATTTTTACCTATGTTTTGAGTAGTTTTTACCATCAGCGTACTAGTTTTCTACGGATGTAGGCTGACCTTATTGCATGCGAAGCTTCTGTAGACACACTTGTCAGGCCAACTAATCACCACATCCGATGCAACGACCAGCACAGATACAGGGTGGGCCAAAAAAAGTGATACCGCTCGTACAATGTAATGTAATGTACGAGAGGTATCACTTTTTTCGGCCCGCCCTGTGTAGTAGAGTTAAGTTAACTGTTCATTGTGACATTGTTATTGTTTATGTTGTACAAAGTGATTTATGAGGAATATTAGCAAGTTAATATATTGTAAAGTGTTTAGACAAGGTGGACATAGAGGCTTTGGAGGCCTGCACTCGTGAATTCTCTCTCATCACCTGATTGTCTATATTTTGGAAGTCAGGGTCACACTTTGGTTTAAGTATGTGGTGGCTAAGGCATCCGTGTTGTTGCTGGGGCGTCTAGTTTCTGAGATAGTGGTCATTGTTAAATTCACTGCAAATACAACCACTATTTACCCGTGCGTTGATGGCCGTCGCATGGTAGCGTGTTCAGCGGTGTTTATCTGTTTGTTTTTCGACATGATATCTCAAAAACTGATGCAGCTAGCTTGACGTAGAGATGGTCCACCATGAGTCCTGGAAACCCATTTATTTTGGGTGTCTAGGTCAAAGGTCAAGATCACGAGACACAAAAACATTGCCAGCACAGGCCATGGTGCGAATGTTGATTGACACGTTGTGTGCTGTTCACAAACTGTCATGGTTATTATCACTGTTCATTGTTGTTCATTGTACAGCTATGGAGCTAGCAGCGGTGCTCCTACAAAACCCAATATTATCACTGTTCATTGTTGTTCATTGTACAGCTATGGTGCTAGCAGTGGTGCTCCTACAGAACCCAATATCTATGCCGACGTGGACGCTGCCTGGCGATGCATGACCGAGCGATATGGAATTTCCGCGGAGCGTGTAATTCTGTATGGACAGAGTATTGGGACTGTGCCTACTGTGGACTTGGCATCACGTGTCAAAGTGGCTGGTGTTGTTCTTCACTCTCCACTGACATCTGGTGTCCGCGTCGCATTTCCAGACACAAAGCAGACCTGGTTTTTTGACGCATTTCCAAGGTTAATTAACAAATTATTAACTATTGTTGCAGTATTCTGTTGCGACTAGGCACTGGGGAAGTTTATTGTTTAGTGATATGCTGTATCTATGTTTATGTTGAAGTCAATAGAAAAGAACTTATCTACATAATTACATAATTTAACTTTGAATAGAGTATTTTATGTTATCTTTCCACACTTATAGTCAACCTGAAGACTTATCTGACAATAGTGTTATCATTGTTCTGAATTCTCCTAAAAAAGAGGAATTTTCCTTTGGTTACTGTAAAACACTAACACTATATTTTCGCTGCATCTTAGTTTCACAGTTTTCATGACAGCAATGGACTGAGGAGTAAAACTGACATTCTGCGTACACTGATTTATCATCACGTTGTTGTTGTTGTTGTGCAGTATTGACAAAGTGGAGAGGATCACATCTCCAGTGTTGGTCATACATGGAAAGGATGACGAAGTGATTGATTTTTCTCACGGTCGCGCCATCTACGAGCGTTGTTCACACGCTGTGGAGCCGCTGTGGGTTGATGGCGCAGGACACAACGACGTTGAACATTTTGATGAGTACATTGACCGACTGCAGCAATTTGTCAATTTTGACATTCGCCTCAGCTAGTGACAGTCATACAGTTGCCTGTCACAGCAGTCTGCGCATGGACTGTGTCGACCAATGTTGCACGTTTCTTGTTGTCTTTGTTTGTGCTGCATATTTTACATTTCTCGTTTTCATCTGCTGTATTATTGTAACTGCGTGTGTTGTCTCCGTGATTATAAATACTCTGCATGACTTAACTTCATTCTGTCGCATTTACTGTGGCAGTAGACAGGTGCACAGTAACTGTTACGTAGGGGATTGGCAGATGAGTTTATTTTCTAACGAATCATTGCCAGATTTCAGTGTCATGCACTTAAAATCTGATCAGACCCAGATATTTTTCTGATTGTATTTTTCACATGTATAACGGCAGATAATTGTCAACAACGGTTTGTCAAGTGCTTTGTTTCAAACAGGTGACACGTGACAACAGCGCTGTGTGTGGTCTGTCACCAGCTGCCAATGTTGTCGATGACAAAAGCAAACAGACATTCTATCCAGCCATTACATATGCTACATCGTCATCCTTGTCAATAGGTTTTATTCCGTTTTTAGGTCGCATCGCCTGCACTCAGTGCGGCCTATTGCTACAGATGTCACACGTAGTGCGGTCTGTCTGTCTGTCTGTCTGTTGGTCACACGGGTGAGCTGTGCATAAACGGCTGAACCAATTGAGATGCCGTTTGGAAGCTGACTCGCGGGGTCAACATTGGACGAATCCATTTGCAGCCACGGGGGGTGACAAGTCAGTGATGTGACCTGTTGCCAAATTACTTTGGAAACTGGTTGTATTAAAGTCCTGATAATGTTCCCACACAGTGGTTATCTTGCCACGTGTGTCATTTTTGTGAGAGTGAATTCATACAGATGGCTGTCATTTTTGTAGCTTTGTGATGATGTACCGTGCCATAAAACACAAAAGTTCGTGTATGTTACTAATCTTGTGACTGTCAATGTTTATAATATCTAACTGTGCATATTGTTACTTGGCTAGTAACTCTGATGTAGCCGACGTCTATGCTATAATAATAAACTATTACTACTAACAGCACAGTTACCTGTCATGTGCTAATTACGTTGTTGCCAGTCACACAGCGTATTTGTTACAATCGATATCTAATAATGGGATTGTCAGCTTGTTTGGCCACGGTCGTGGCTTATGGCGGGCAGCCGAGCCACAGTCGAGTGGAGCAAGATTGTGGCATGTCATTATAATTTACTTCTGGGCCAAAATTTGTAGTTTATTGAGCACTGTTTCCACAAGTGTGAAATCTATGCAGTGTGGTTATAGTGCTGCTGATGCAAGGCAGTGACTGATATTAAACTATGATGCAGTTGAAGGTCACATCATATCTTTGCTCATCTTGCCAGAGCTTTGTTGTTCATCTGTAAGTAAGTAAATGTTATTGGTTTGGTTGTGGGTGCTTTTCCCAGTTTTCCGATATTTTACGTGTTTCTGTTTTATACTCGCTTCTCAAATGTGCATACTTTGTATGTCATTTTCAATCAAATGTTTTGCTAATTTGTCAACTTTTGCCATTTCAGCAGTGATGTATACATGATTTTGTGTTGTATGGTACAACTAGTTACTGAGTTAAATGTACGTGTATGTCTTTTGGATAACATCAAATCGTAAAGCGTGAGTTGTCCTGAACGACTATACATAGACCTACAACCTGTGCATCGCCTTCTCTAACTTTTTCGACGATAAAATAGCTAGACTGTGAGTCTCAATTAGAGATAGGTTGTGTGCGCTATCGATTGTAAAGCCTGCTAATTTTTCCGACCTCCCACACACTGGCTCTGTGTTTTCAGCTTTAAGTCCGGTTACCGACGGCGAGGTACTCGAGGTGCTTCAGTCTTCTTCTGCATTTAAATCTTCCCGGATGGATACCATTCCTGCTTCATTGCTCATAGCGTGTTCAGATACATTTTCTAAACTAATCACCCATTTGGCTAATCTTTCCTTCAGTGAGGGAAGATTTCATACACGATTTAAATCGGCGTCTGTAACACATTTGCTTAAGCCACATCAATAAAATAAAATGAGCCAAATCAGCAGTCACTATTATGGTAGTGTTAACACGAATAAGCAATAGGTCAATGTATTACTTACTGACGAAAGTTTCATGTTGATAAAGTGACGTCATGGTTCTGACGTGTTCGCTTACGACTGCTTAATTTTAACGTCTCGGTGACGTGTAGTGTGACCTACAAATGTCTCGTCTCGGTGAAATTTGAGCGTCTCCTGCCCATCCCTGTTAAAGTCTCACATTATTACCAAACGACTTCCAAATTCAGTTTCTACACTGTGGGGCATAAAAAAACACACCAAAATGTGTTTCGCCATAACTTTCGTAAAACTCGACGGATATTGAACAAATTTGGCAGATTGTTTCTTAAATAAATTGTTCATAAAGCAGTGCAAACAAATGTCACATGAACCGAGTACCAGCTTCGTACTATCTGCTGAAACTTGAAAGTCACTAATACAGCTGTAACGTAGGCTATATTCCTAAATGCAACGAGCAGTTGTCACTGAACAAAAAATGCGGAATCTTAATGTTAGACAAGAAAAAGCGATGTTCAATTTAGCAGCTGTTCAAAGTGTTGCCCCTTTGCACGAATGCAAGCTCTCAGCCTTGGCCGCCACTGTTCAATGGCTTTATAAACAACGCTTTGCTTCAGCTCAGCCCAGACACAGGTAAGGCACTGCTTCAGATCATCTGCGTTCCGAATCGCTGTCTGATAGACGCGTTCTTGTATCAACCCCCATATCCTATAGTCAACGGGATTGAGGTCTGGTGAATTCGCTGGACAGACATCTGGTCCAATGAAGTCTGGGGTTTCATGTCGTAGCAGCTCGATGGTGTCCCGTGCACGGTGTGCAGGTGCGCTGTCCTGCTGGAATATATGAAGACGTCCCCTGACATACGCCGAATATCTAGCAACGTCTGCTGCTTCTTTCGATCTGACGAGTTGTTCGGTGAGTTTGCGGGGCATTCTCCTGGCTGAGTACAATTTCTTGTACGGTGTTAATGTTCTCTGGAGTACGCACTGAACGTGGTCATCCGCTGCCTGGCTTGCGACATTAATACCATACAAGATCTTGTACTCAGCCAAGAGAATGCCCCCCAAACTGACCAAACAACTCGTCAGATCGAAAGAGAAACTGGAGCGAGTCGTAGAACAATGGGTAGAATAATCCACGAGGACCTTTATCTGAAATGCCTGAAGAAACGAATATAGCCTACGTTACAGTTGTATTAGTGACTTTACTGACTTTCAAGTTTCAGTAGATAGTACGAAGCTGGTACTCGGTTCAGGTGACATCTGTTTGCACTGCTTTATGAACAATTCATTTAAGAAGCAATCTGCCAAATTTGTTCAAAATTCGTCGAGATTTACGAAAGTTATGGCGAAACACATTTTGGTGTGTTTTTTAATGCCCCACAGTGTATATACACTGCTGAACTGTATCCCATACTTCTAGCTTTTAATGAACTCACCAAACAACAACACAAACATTATCTACTTTTTTTCTGACTCTCTATCTAGCCTCAATTCTATTTGTAACAAAAAAATTGCGATCACCCCATTACTTTACAAATTCTACTAAAATATCAGTCTTTTTTGCTCACTCCTTTAATATTATGTTCCGCTGGCTAGTCATGTAGGTATTCCAGGTAATGAAAAAGCAGATAAAGCTGCTAAATCTGCCTTATACAAACCAATCCTTCGAATCCCTACTATACATACAGATCTAAATCCTATTATCAACAAATATATTCATGACAAGTGGCAGCAAACTTGGAATTCACAAACACAAAATAAACTACCAAATTTATCCAACTATACCTTACTCCACTCTTATCTTGTTCATCTCAACGAAAAGACCAAATCATATAACCGATTATGCATTGGACATACTCGTTTAACACATTCTTAGGCCTATTTTCATTTTAAGCCACCCTTTATGTAGTTAAAGTGTTCAACTGTAACTGACACTCAGTTCTGCGGTTAAGCAGATGACGAGGCTTAGTACTAGGCTACCCTTTACAGGACTTAGGGGCAACGCACAGGGTTCATCTATGACTCGACAGAAAGCGCATTGTCGACTTCCTACGAGTGAAAATTGAACTTTTTCGCTAGCTCTCACGGCTGAGGCACTATTAAGCGAAATCCGTCGAAATCGGCGTTTTCTGAAGGGGTGGGTCATTTTGAGTGCAAATTTTACGTAGCTGGGGACGTCACCCGCAATCAATCTATGGACCGTTAGAGGAATGATGTAGCTACAACTTTGCTGCTGGAAGTTTTCACACAAAGAAACTTTGTAGCAGACGTTTTTCGACAGAAGTTAGATTTTACTGGCAAAAACACCAAAATCGCGTTTTGTGCCACCCTTTGGGGGACTTAGGGGTAACGTACACGGTTCATCTATGGCTCGTTGGAAATCACGTGGTCGACTTCCTATTAGTGCTAATTGAACTTTTTTCACTAGCTCTCACGGTTGAGGCGCTATGAGCGGATATTGGTCGAAATTGTGGTTTTCAAAAGAGGGGTGGGTCACTTTGAGCACAAATTTCAAGGAGAAGGGGGTCGTCCACCAACGAATTTTGGCGCCAGAAAACTAGAATCCCTGAGCTATCTGGATTATCAAGAGTTCCTTCTTGTGTTTATCCTGTGAGATGACTCAGTATTAATCATATATTTACAGCAGTCTGCTGCACTTGAAAAGAAGTGATAAAATATGACGGCAAAACTGTCGAAATGATAATGTCGATGAGATTGGTTCCTGCTGAGTATGGCAACAATGAGTCCAGCGATACAGTTGATATTTCCGTCATACTAACTGATTACATACTAAATTACTACTTGGAATTTGGAAACCAGTGACATTAACAGAACACATCAACGGCAACTAGAAACTGTCAGCACTGACCACCAGCAGGCACGTGCAGTCAGCACTGACCACCAACAGGCACGTGCTGTCAACACTGACCATCAGCAGGCACGTGCTGTCAGCACTGACCACCAGCAGGCACGTGCTGTCAGCACTGACCACCAACAGGCACGTGCTGTCAGCACTGACCACCAGCAAGCACGTGCTGTCAGCACTGACCACCAGCAGGCACGTGCTGCCAGCACTGACCACCAGCAGGCACGTGCTGTCAGCACATTACGCCCATTTGCATGCACTGTGTAACGCTTACATGCTAACTACACTGTTGCCATTGATTGACAAAAACTGCATTGTTATCAAATGTTCAAGTTTGGGGGGCCTCCTATGCCCAGCCCATTTCCCGATCAGGGTCAAATTTGGCATGTAAGAAGAGTGAGTGAGTGGAACCATGGTGTACTGTACCACGCTAAATGTCACTCTGACTGGCAAATTTTGTAGACATTATGGGAGCAAAAACGGCACATTTGACAAATTTTCCACTTATCAAGGGGCTCCTGTATCCATCACCCCTTGACCAATGAGGGCCAAATTCTGCATCCATAGTCTACATTAACATGCCAAATTTCATCTGGATCGGTTTATTTTATCGCCATTGACGGGCAAAACCAATTTTGACCATTTTTTCCACATTCTGTGTTGGCGCCACCTAGTGGCATGAACAAAAAAGTTGAATGCAGGCGCACAACTACATAGTTTTCCCTATCTAACTTAACGACAACAAAACTTTCTATATTCCAACGCCTGATGGCAAAGTTGTTAGCGTAAACTCTGTCGTTTAAAAGCATGACGTCAAACAAGAGAAAAAAACATGGAACTCTTTGTCCCAACCCCATCAAACGTGGTATGGATGCAGAGGAAGTCCGCACCGTACCATTCTTGCACCCTAAAACATATTCACAGCTGACGTGTAGTTTTGCTGCTATGGGGTGCTGTTAATTTGGGGGAAAATGCACTCCATAAGCAAATCCCATAATTCCAGAATCCCTTGAACAAATCTCCCAAACTTTAATCGTTAGCTGACATGAAAATGAAACACAAACGCTGAAAATTTACTCAAAATCATGCAAGGGATATCCCCTTTTATATTCCAAAATTTGGAAAAATATTCAGTTTTGGGCATCCCACACCCCATCGCTACACCGACGGGTGAACTTTGGTGTGGAGTTCACCACGCTGGTGCCAGATGTCGCCGGTGAGTATGGCAATAATGACTCGAGCAATACAGTTGACGTGGAGTTACATTACCGGCGGCTGAAAGCCTCAAAATCACTCTGAGTAAATAAATACCAGCATTATGCACAGCACGCAGGCTGCTGGTCTGGTAGAACAATCACAACTATAGGCAATACAACTTAACTTACAGAAGAACATGAAATTGTTGACTGAGAGCATGGAACATTGGGTGTTTACAGAAGATGAGATAGTTGAATGGTGACATTTGCTCTTCCTTACAAAATACTTCTAGTCTGTACTCCAACAGACCTAGTCAAATCAGTCATTTAGGTCACATGTCTATCATTACTACTATTACTACTGGCCCGCCTACACATGGTGCAGGGCGGCAGACTAGTCGCAGTCGCTGTCATCATAGTCTATAATGCTGCTGCCGGCAAGCAGGCAGGCAGCCGACGCTGCACGGCGGGCCAGTCGTGTTACATCCTGTTAGGGCGACCGGCACCTTGTTTTAACTGCTAATGTTTTTACATTAGATTCAGAGAAGCAGGGTTCTCTACATATAAAGTTACTACTTCTACAAATGCTGGAGACCTCACAAGATGTCTGTTAGGCTACAGATGGCAATATGCAAAACCTTCAGTGCACTATAATCAAACAGCAGTGCTTTATACCATTGTATGGGCTACTAACTTACACAGCACCTCAGACCTTTTGACTTTTGGGCCAACTACATCTGCTATCCCTTGCATACATTTAATACCAAAACCCAACAAAACTTTACCAATACTAATTACTTTCCAAACAACATCAGACACAAAGTGAGCATAACATTCAAAATGGAAATAAATAGCATCACAGATTATAGGTGATCCGGCTGTTCTCATATCAAATTTCAATACGCATCGTACACGCTTAGTATTATGATGGGTGGTAAAATGCAGTCTTTTATAGAGAACAAATAACTTTTGAAATACGACTGTATAAACAACTGGTAGAGACGTACGACAAAAAATAACACAGAACAAAGTACATGGCAGATGTAAGACTATCTCCTTGCAACTACTCGGCTTTCCTGAAGAGTTTCCTTGGCTGCTTGATATTCGACTGTTTCCTGCAGGTCGACTTCAGCATCCTTCATAACCAACGAAACACCACGCTGCATACTGCATAGACACGCTCTGCTGCGACGTAACTCATGTGGCATTATAATACATATGCTTACTTATAACAACAGTCTTCATGAATCTAAACTAGCGGCACTTGAGTAACCTCATGGTCCCTGGAACTGCCGCCTTACACTGTCACTGCCATGCCACTACAGCCAATCAATCGAGTTATAATTAAAAACTGTAAAGTTCACTAAATGTCTTCAAACTTCCACTGGTTTCTGTCTACCACTGTATAGTCAAACGTTAGACAGCCACCTAACATTGGCATCACTGTGGCTCCACAGTTTGTGTTGTGTCTACAGCATTGCTATAAGCGGCGTCCGACTGTTGTTGTTAAACATTCTATACAGACTGCTCATCTTTACTAATTAATTGTCGGTGTGCACAATTCACAAGTCAGTTTATGTCTAGTATTAAGTTTCATGAGTACTTTTATGCCCACATTTGAAGAATTAATAAGATATTTACTGTTAGAAACAGAAATAATTTTCAGAATAATTGGTGGTGGTGTGCGTTAATTTCCTTAGATAATGTGGATGAGATCAACAAAGTCATTGGCTGTATAACGTTATATGGGGCAAGTGGTGTCCAAAATACAGTTTTCACATTATATAAAATGTGAACACCCCTTAACTGTTGGATGAGGTAGCGACTTAACACTTCACTTGGAAGACATGAGACTTTCCTGTAATGACTCGACTCTTGCCTCTACAGACTTGCCTATAACTTGGTGGTTTAACAGTTGAGACCACTAAGCCATCCGCTAGCATTCCAAGTCAGTCACTAAACGCTTAGCAGCTGAACTACTGCTACACTTAGAAGGTTTGTCGACTGACAAAATGTACAGCATTGCCACCAATCACAACTCATCAGCTTTGCTACAGCTAACAATACAGTTAAATTCTGTAAGCTACTCTCCTCACATACTTTAGATATGCATCCACTAGTGCAACTGTAACACCATCACAAGTGCTAACATAGCAGAATCAGTACTCTCATAGAAAAACAAAACAAAAATATGAGAATGATGCATTAGAAACTTGATGGAAATGCAGTTATATTATAAAATGTAGTGCACAAACGGCAGTCACTAGATAGTGTGGGAACACAGCTAGCATGAAGTAATTACCTATGTATGCATTTACTGGCCATGGCTATCAAAAAACAAAAACTCAAATTTCATTGCAATAAAGCACATAACTGTACAATGCATCGACGACTGTAAATGGGTCACGTTTGAGAGAGAGTTTAAAATTAAAATTAAACACATGAAAATTATTTGAATCTCTGGCAGGCTGTGTGTACACAACAGCTAAGTCCGTCTGTGGTTTGATGTGTTGAGTAGAAGTGACATCTAGTGAGACATACCACCAGTTTACTCAGCTCATCCCATGCGGTCACCAGCCTTCGCTCACAATCTGGAATCATTCTTCGATTCTCCTCCAAAACCTCTTGCTTAAACAATCATCATCATCATCACAATCACAATTTTGGTATCAAAACAGACAAGACTACAGCCTTGCAATACAGTCGCAGCTTGATATAACACGGTTTGTGAGGTCTCAGTGCTAGCCTATATTGAAGTGTGTTGTCGCTGACACTTGGTGCCATCCATCAGTCTGTAAGGTTTATGTAAGCTGCCACTGGGCAACTGCAGCAGTTGTCAGCGACCTAGTAATTAATGACATGACTCTAATAACAGTTAGTTCACCAAGTACACACTCGCAGCAGACTAAAACCTGACACTGACATAATGTATAAGAGTATATTAACTGATGGCCCAGGAATGGCATTCCAGCTTGCATTAACCACTGAATGTTGGGGTCCACATCAAATCCACTATAAATCTGAAGTCACATTATAATGGTACATGTTACAACAGGCTGTGACTATTTCTATACAGTATGCAGCAGTGTAGCATTCTGTTGTGGGGCCCGGTTTTCCATGCATCACCTAGCAGCATAGCCCGTTTGGTCTTGTATTTTCCCTTGTTGTAGGGGGCTGAGGGCCCCGGGCTCACTGAACTGCCTGAACGCCCTTTAGCTACTCCACTGACAGTAATCTACAAGAGCTAGAGCCAGCAGAAGATAAGACAAAGAGACGAAGATTACATGTCGCCACATGTCAGAAATCAACGGCTTCATAGCAATGAAAAGCACAGTTACAACAACCATCTCTGAGAGATAAGCAGTGATCCAAGCTGAATGTGAACACAAGAAGCTCCGCTATCACAGAGGAACTGCACAACACACAGTATCAACTGAAATCTTGGCAACTGCTGCACAGCTGTATGAAAACAAGTAGCTCAGCTGTCGCTGACAAACCCGCGTGATGCACTGCATCACCACAAATGGCAAAATTTAAAAACAGTCACGTGACCACAACCGCGCCCTTTGTTAGTGATATGTCATCCTGTTGCTAGAATTGATATTGCCTACTCGTGTACAAAATTTGACGACTTTAGGTTCAGCTGTTCCAGTGATATGATTGGAGCCCTAAAAATTTGTAATGGGTCACATGACCTGACCACACCCCTATCAGGGACAGTTTGTCGTCCGTAGGCTGGGACTTGCACATTTAGCCTGTACATCAAATTTGTAGTCTTTGTGATCAGTTCACCAATTACAATTGGTGTTTCAAAGGGGGGTGGGTAACTTTGAGTGCAAATTTCAGGGGAGTGGGTCGTCTACCAACGACTTTTGGTGTCAGAAAACTGTAGTCGCTGGGCTATCACGCGGTGTTGTTTGCGTGATCCTACATTTACGTTTGATACAATACCGGCGTGTGACACACAGACACACACACAGACACATGATGATGGCTAATACCGCACATCGCTAGCACCGTGCGGGTAAAAATCACATTTGGAAAGGCTTACAGTAACCCTTGCTGTAATTAAGCGGCAAATTTATAAGAATAAATAAATTAGAAGTTAACCTACTAGCCATCAGCAAATGCTACTTACTTGTTTCTTTATAACATACTGGTCCTCGCCTCCAGCTTTCATATCGTCAATTTTCTGCTGCTGCTTGTCAGTTTCTTCTTCATATGACACTTTCTCCTTTGCCAGTCTAAACATCACCACATAAAACAGTCAACTTATGCATACAAACCGATTAAAATTTATTTAACAAAGTTTTGCATAACCCAGACCATGTTCTTCATCGCCTCCTTCCGCATGTCGCTCATACCTCACATAATTACAACCGTAGACCACGCGCACACGACAGATCACTGTCCAAAAGACTAACGCATTTAACAGACTGTAATTTTATCATGCGTATGTTATTTTATCAAGTTTACTGACAGTATTTAATAC
>Ga0209363_1000480_pt1 | contig 15656 bp, 8 predicted proteins | sample WorMetexBAHAMAS3_FD_187385 | JGI IMG/M metagenome (GOLD analysis project Ga0209363, IMG submission 187385) | Marine gutless worms symbiont microbial communities from Max Planck institute for Marine Microbiology, Germany - Inanidrilus exumae... | ecosystem: Host-associated > Annelida > Digestive... | reverse complement strand
CGTCCAAATTTGAGTTGCGCAATGGGACAATGGCTGCTGTCCACCATTACCTTGTTTAGCCCGTCCGACCTGCCTCTGCCTGGTCTGCCATGCCAAAGGGCAATAACATCTGCCCCGATGTTACGTTCTTTTTAACGGTTCCCTTGGAGATCAATTATCTCAGAATTTACAGGACCGATCGATCTTCACCAGGCTAGGGTGGGTGGGCATGATCTGTCCGACCATTTGTGACTGCTCAAGGGACGTGGTTACGGTAACCCGATTTTTGGCGCCAGTCAGCAAAAGCTGGCGTACCCCATCTTCATTCTGGCATTCCACGATGGACGGGAGCATCGCAACATGGATGTACGCTTTAACACCACCGATGACCCCTCTTAGTATGATAAAAATGGAGAACTTCGGTCCAGTAAACCCCCACACCCCGCGTTTTGCAGGCGCGTTTGCGTCTGGCGGGCTACCGATGGGCTTTGCCACACATGTATAGTGTGGTTTGTGATTCATTGTGACTGTGCGCGTATGTGTGTGTTGTGTGCAATTGCAGCAGTGTGCAGTCTGACAGCAGGCGTCATTCTGCCGAGAACACCACTCCGCCGGAAGGTCTGAAGCGGTCAGAACGTCTACGTGACCGCCGCGTCCACTACGCCGACATGGTACATGGAATCCATCCTCGCCATGGCTCTGACGTTGAGCCCAAGCCGGACGAAGCCCGGCACCATCAAAGCAGTCATCAGACCACGTCGAAGGCAAACCTTGCACCTCGCGAGTCGTCAGGCAGGATCATAGGCCGAACGTCGAGCACCGAGATTCACGCAAAGTCAAAAGTGTCACCGGTCGAACCGCCACAGAGTTTGTCCGTGGTGAATTGTCGAAGGCAGTCAATGGAACTGCGCTCATCCGCTGAAGTTGTGGCGAAACCAGAAGCGCAGTCTCCGCCGGTGGTTGCTTCCACGTCGATCCATCCTGGCGGAAGACACCATCCGGCTCGGCAGCACGAGATTCGACACGGTTCGATCGAGGAGTCGAGTGCCACTGAACAGTCCACAGCCAGACCGGCGACTGTGGCGCGTCGTCGACATAGAGGCAGTGCGAGGCATCGCCGTCGCGTGGCTTTCCAACGACGATCAAAACTATTTCCGTTGTCCTCGGCGTCGGCCAGTCCTTCACTCGATCAACTGCCGAACGCTTCGCAGTCACACATCTCAGCCAGAACCGTGGCTGTGGACTGTATTCAGCCGAACATAGTGACCGTTGACTCGCATCTGGTAGATGAACCGAAAGTCGGTAACCCCGTTAAGTCGGTTAATGCGACTGAGAGTGGAGATGCTAGTGTGTTGCGTGTGGCATCGGTGGACAGTGATGCAGATCAGAAGAGTCTGTGGTGTGAAGAATCTGTGAACAAGAACAAGACGTGTGTGTTTCTCGTATCGCCTGTGCCGTCTTCATGCCGTGGTGGCGGTGATGCTTCCAGACCGAAGCACAAGTCGCCGCTTTCGAACTCCGTTGCCGTGATGCACGCGGATTTCTCGGGCCGAGTTGGTCGCCGAAGACGCACTCAGGAAGGTGTAGTTCTGCTCGATCGCTACGTGTCAGCGGATGCTGCGTGCGTCCGTTGCTGCAGCTGCTCGGAGATGCTGTCCGTCTCGGAGTTCGTCCGCCATGTTCACGACACGAACCGTGTCGATGTTGGGTCGGCCCGGCGTCTTGGTCCGTGCGGCATTGCGTCTCCGGAGTGGCACGAGTTCCAGCGTCGCCGAGCCGAGTTCGCTGTCGGTCCTGGCTACAGCAGGACTCGGGTAAGCATGCCACCAGTGGAGCAGGTCACGAAGACCACTGATGCGGAGACGGCTGGTTCAGACACTGATGAAGTCGGAAAGAGCATGAATCCAGTGGAGATTTTGCCATCAATACCAGTTGCAACAGCCGTCGATGAGGAGCCAACGTCCACACCAGCTGCCAGCCAAGATATGAAGAGCTTTGTCGCGGAATCAACTCCGTCGCCGCCGCCAGTACCAGTTATGAACGACATCACAAAGAGCTCGAATGATGACAGTTCGTCATCAGTTGTTGGCTTGGCTTCTCGACCGTTAGAGGCTATTGTCGTCACAGCGAGTTGTCCAGCCACAGTTGACGAGGCAGAACCTCGTGTAACCCGTAGTAGAAACACTAGTGTCAGCCCGGCCAAACCCTCGCCCAAAGTACGATCACCTCGCAAGCAGTCTGCCATCGCGGCTTCCGGTCAGCGACACAGCAACCGTAGCTGCAAGCGAGCTGGGATGGACTTGACAGTGACGACTCCGGTCAGGCATGCCAGCAATGCGGACAACATCAGTTCCCGTCTGGAACTAAGACCGCGTCCGCCACCGCGCGCCAGCGGACCCAAATAGAACTGACCGGCGTACCTCGTAATGTATCATATGGGCTTCACCGTCGTCGAACTGTTGTGTTATAACGTCGTTGCATGCCTGAACTGGTGTTAGCATTTGATTTTTGATTGGTTGATTACACAGTTATCTGTTCGTTTAGACAAGCGTACGTTGCATGTTGCAGTAACAGAAAATGGCAAAAAGAGCAGTTTTATTATGCAGCGATTGTGCACAAGTATACGTAGTTTAGGACATGGGGAATTTCTGATAGTCATTTTCGTTCATATGCGTACATCACCTGTAGGTGCCACAAATTACTGCACATTTAAATATTCAACATCTAACCGTTTTTCCTGGTTAGTATTTGAAAGTATCTGGTTATGTTGTATTGCGTTAAAAGCTATTATTCATTCAAAGCACACAGTGGCTAAAGTATATGCCATGTTGCATCTCTTTTGAACTGGTCATTTTTGTCCACCTTGTGCATTACTTCTTTCTTGTTTTTTTTGCTGATAAGCACGTCTCCTTGTGTTCCATTCTGTTATCCAAAATAGTTAGCTGTAGGTTTCTGTAAATGTAGAAAGTTTTTTTTGTTAGCCGTCAGCATTTATGATTGCATTGCATCATTTTGAATTTCTGCTGTTAAATATTACTAGATAGATAATTGCATATCACCCGTAATGTTGTGTAGCAAAAATACTTTCATAGACAGAAATACTAATTGCAGTTCTGTTCACCAGTGATGTAGCTAGTATCCACGTGTATAAAACTGATCAGCTAGTTTGTAATTGACTGAAATTACCTGCGTTATGTATGTCTAGCCTTAAAATAACAGCACTGTTGTGACCTAAGTACAGGTTACTTTATACCATTTGCTTTGTGTCACCGGTTGGTTGTATATCGTTGTAAGCATGCATAAATGATGACTATAAGACCGATGCCACACCTGCAATTTTACCCCGCGATTTTGTCGCGCATGTTTATTGCGCGACAAAATCGCAGTTGTGACATTGTGTGTCGCACAACTGTAACAACTCCTTCTCTGATAGAGCAGTGCTCTATTCTATGTAACTTTGTCGCGAGAATGCTGTGAACGTTGATTGGCCAATTGTCGTTTATGCGACAAAGTTGCAGTGTGCGACACGCATATGTCACTGCGATTTTGTCGCGCGATAAAGTTGCGCAACAAAATCGCGCTATGAAATTGTAGGCGTGACATCGGTGTAACAGTTGCATATGATTGGTTCTTTGTTGTCTGTTGCAGTTTTGCAAAATTTACATCACATACATTGCCAGTTGTCATAGAAGTTGATCTTTGGTATTCTGTGGTATGGTTACGTACAGTAGAGATCATTGCAGGATGATTCATGCTTGTACTCTCATCATATATTGTCATAGCAGAAATGCTTTATTTGTTATCAAATTGTTTAATATTCTTTGGTGTAGACCTTGATTTGACAGGGTACACTGGGTACATTACACTTACAGGCACATTGTAACAGGACATTTCATGGCAACAGCAAAAATAGTACACCAAGTAAAAGGTAAAGGCTTCCTGTACTCGTTACCGAGCGTTGGTCCTGGAGGTGATCCCAGTTTACAGGCAGTCAGCCTGCAGATAGATGTAAGTCATCCACCCAGTGGTAGGCTGTTAGTACTTTCCGCCGGGCCTGCGGTTACCCTCCCATCCGCAGAGTACACCGAAGAATTTTAATTGAAAGTATGGTAATTGTAAGAAAATTATAGACCGTAATATTGGTTGTTTGACTGGTTGCAGAACTAAGACCGTGTTTCTGTAAACATGTGCATATGATGCCCTCTTGTTTAACCATGTAATGAGCTATATACACATATACACACAGCTGTGTTTGAACAGCCTCAGATTCTGTGGACATGCTTGAATTACAAGGTAGTTGGTTATCATCATATAACGTCCTGTCTGGTTTGTTTATCTCGATGTCTTGTTCTGGACTTTGTCAGACATTTTATATCTGAGCTACATTGCTTCACTGCGGGTGTATTATGGCGGTTTCAATTCTGTCACTTAGCATATCTGTTGCCTGGCTGCATACAGTATGGTTGGAAAATAAAACAGTGAAAATTCCTCATTGTTGTTGTCGCTAATGCATATTCACAGTGAGCAACAGTTTTGAACTCGTCTAACTGATATTTTGTCCTACAGAAAGTTTAAATATTCAGATCAGTTCATATTCAAAGTTATTCTCGGGCGATGAGAATTCATAAACATGGACTGCTACAAATATAATCTAATAAAAACACGAGCTCGGCAAATGCTGAGATAAGCGACTGGGTCGAATTAGTGAATTCAGAGGACAATAATGCCTGTTCATGTCCAGAAGGCCAATCATTACTATGGCGACAAGTTTTTGAGGTCGCGTAGCTTTAAAACTAGTTGTAACGACCTTAGTTTGCGTAAAACTGCCTGGAAATTTACGGAGATTTGCAGCTGCAGAGAAATGTTTTAGCAAAAAGCAACCAGTATACACCATGGTCAGATATACCTCGGTCACTAAAGTTAGTTTAACGTCCCCTTTCAGCACAAATATGGCTTTATCGGAGACAAGGTCAGGGGTAAACGAGGCATAATATAACATATGCGAGTTAACACGTTTTACTACTGTAATATGTTAAAGCAACACCAATATAGGTCCTTTTATATACGTTGTACTGACAAGAGGAAGGAAAGTACGCCTAATGTTGATTCCTACTGGCGTCTTTAATTCACTAACAGTACCAATAAGTAAGTAATGAAATGTGACAAATTTTAGCACCAATAAACAGAAAAAATACAACTAACACTGTGCAGTGTACATCACAATAACAACAACTAGAAACCGTAAGCATTGCCAAGTCGCTCCAACACTGGCAGGATAGCTAAAATCCACATCCTTAGCAGTAACTAAGTAAGCGGTAGGTCCATTTCTTAAACAGCTGAAATTATAGATTTCAGGAAGCACTGTATCCACACCCTTACTCCAATCTAGGTGAAATTTGGCGTGCAAGGGCCTTTTTCACGGCGAATTTCACCTCAATCAGAATACCACGGAAATACCTTGAATTTAACCAAATTTTGAAATGGGGGCTCCTGTACCCAGACCCTTGACCGACCAAGGCCAAATTTGGCAGATAAGAGTAGGCTTACATGCCAAATTACACCTGCATCGGTTTATTATGTTGCCCTTGAGGGGTGAGAATCCCAAATTATAAACACGCAACATTTTCGCCTTTCTGGAGGCGTGCAAAGTCCCGTGCCACACCGTATTTGGCATTTACAGGAGGTCTGTACCAGCTTTGTGCCTCCCAAAACTTTCAGATATGACTACAGTTTCGCCGCTAGTGGGCGCTGAAAATTCAGGGAAAATGCACCGCTGAGGATAAACCCAATAACCGTGGAACCTCATGAGTGAATCTCCCAAATTTAAACCACTAACCAAACCTGGAACTGTCCGTGAACCCAAATTACGTAAAAATCGCGAAGGGATACGCCCCTGTGGGGCGTTAATATTCCCATTTTGTTTTGTAAAATTTACAGCTGAGAAACACCCCATCCCTGAACCGACGAAGATGACATTTTGTGTGGAGCCGTACCAAATTGCACCCATATCGGTCGGTGCAACATCAAAATCACCCAAAGCATGATATTAAATATCGGCGTACGCGCCCTGCGGGCATCCTTCCGGTAAATTATAACGATAGCGTTAATCTTCACTGGCAAGTGCATTCAATACACAATTTCCAAGATACTGGAGTTACAAAAGTATGGAATAGCTGAAATGGCCTTGAACGTTACTGAAGATATTCGGCAGTGATGCTTATTGATACTGATAGAACACGTATTACTTTCCTAACAGAAGTCAGCAGGTATTAATCGTCTCTGGTTTCTGAGAGCTTATCACTTGTTGGCGTACGTGGACACCTGTGAACCTGAAGTGAACAGTCCTTACCAAGTTATTTTACCTACAACAGTTAAAACTATAGTCCATGGGTCCGATTTACAAAATATTTTAAGAAATCCTACGTTTATCGTAAGTTTTTGCTAAGTTTATCGTAAGTTTATCCTAAGTTTTTCCTGTATATATGCAGACAATTCTGTGAAGAAATGTTAAGTTATTTTTGAGAAATTGCATTTTTTCTTATTAAGTTGATCTTAAGTTTTGTTTAAGTTCATCCTAAGTTTTTCTTAAGATTTTCCTAAGTCACACTTTATCCTAAGATTTTCCTATGTTTATCGTAAGACATTTTGTAAATGGGGCCCCATATTATTAAGGACATTAAGTGATAATCCAAGGTGATGGATTTACAAAAGTTTCAATAGCAGAAATGACCTTCGCGGTCACTCAAGGTCACCAGCAACGTTACTGTTCGATAAACGACACACGGATCTAAGAAAGCCCTACAGTTACTCAGCAGCATATGCAAAATGTCCAGTAATTTTAACACTGTCGAGACTGTCGCATTACTTACAGAGACTTTGTACATGTACACGGTGTCTCAAAAAAAACAGAACACAACTTTTGATCATAACTTCGGAAAATGTACACAGATTTTCTATTTTCTAATCTGTCAGTGAAAGAATTTTGAAAACCGGTCTACATTTGCCAAAGTTATGATCAAAAGTCAATTGTATTGTTTTTTTGAGACACCGTGTATATGTAGGCCTATATCTATCATTAGACACTGTAAAACCCTTAATTTTCGCGTGCCCTTTATTTCGCAAGCTAAACAAAACTGCGAAATTAAAGGGCGAGAATATCGATACTATACCAACTTTAATTGGTATAGTATGTTGTCTTAAACTCGTGTGGTTGGAATTCACCAAAATAAAAGGCGCCAAAATAATTTTGCATGTGAAGTCGCCAACTTTTATGGCAGCCAAATTCAAGGGTTTTGCAGTAACATCCACAAAACGGAAATAACAGTGACATAAATTACACAGCACATACAGTCGCAGTGAAACGTGCAGCACAATATACTGAGAACGACGTCAGTGAACATAACACTGACTAGAAAGCCTCGCTCGAGGTAGCACTGACCACTTTAGCAGCAGTTTTTGCCGACAGCGAATTTTCGGCTGCTCGTTTCTTATTTACAGTTTCCAATTTTCTAATTTACAATTTTCTATTTTCCTTCCTACCACAAATTTCCACAACTGACGATTGTATAATCCGACAGAAGTAATAGGTCTGTCTCAAAAAAAGAAGTTTCAATTATAGAAATTAACAAGAAGCTCAGCTATCACAGACGGAACGCGTGACGCGCTGTCAGTTGAAATCTTATCAACTGCTCCAGAACTGTCTGCAAAATCGCATTTGAAATGGCCTGAACGACCTTGAAGATCAATTAAGGTCATTGGAAATGGCATAATTCGATAGGCCACATGTCACTTCCTATTAGGTCTGTTTTCAGGTCCACTCCGTCTGCGCTGTAAACTGGTTTTCCCAAGTAACTGGTCTTGCCAATTTCACTTTCACTTTTTAATCAAAAGGAACATTTTTTCGTGCTGTGACCTCGAACTTTGACCCATTCAAACCTGACCTAGACAGCATGAAGATGAATCAATTACCTAGACAGAAGGTGGATTCGTTCCAATGTTATCATCCGCAAACACATACAATCGACTCGTTGCTCTAAACATCCACTGAAGTGGTCGAAAATGAAGTTTGATGCATTGATACGTACAGAATTCACACTGTGCACTTGGCTGAGACGAAATGTACAAATAAAAAATAGCCCCATACGGGACTGACGGTCGACTCTTCGCACTGTTTCTGTGACACGTGACTTTGAACTTGGCACAAACGTCAGTTGCGAACTTCGCAACTGACGCTTGTGCCAAGTTCAAAGTCATGTGAGTCACGTGACACGGAAACTAGGATAAATATCAAAAATCCGGGCCGACCAAATTTAGATATGGTGCCCTAGTTTAAGAACCCGTGTTCAGTTGCCAGCTCCAATTGTAAATGGCGGAGGAGATAGTTTTCGAAAATGGCCGGATTTCCAACTTTCAAGGGCTCGTGACCTTGACCTTGCCTTGGACCGGGTCATACTGCATACCGTCATGCATCACTCATCGACCTCTACCTACATGCCAAATTTCATTGAAATCGAAGAAACTTTCTGTGGACGGACGGACGGACGGACATTTGAGACCGGCTTTATTAGGTCGACTCTGTCGAAGAATCGACCTAATAATATACTGTGTAACATTTTGATTATGATAACACGTTGCCAGCGGATGCTGCCGTGCTGACGCAAAGAGTAAGAACAAATAAAACTTGCGGCATCACATAAACAACAGCAGTATCGACCCGACACTTCATCAGTAACGATAAATACACAATACATCGGTATCGTTGGAAAAATTAAAACTCTTCTGGCTGGCCACAAACGTTTCCAGCACAACAACAACACTAGATGGAAAGTACTCTGAGAGAGTACAACTCCCCACGAAAGCGAAATTTTATTTTTTTTTGTCGCCAACACTTGGCAAAACTTGCCACACCTACAATTAGAAGTATAAAATGTAAACAATCGCCGGTTTATGGAGTTTTCTGACCGTTACTTCCACACCCCTCTACGGATCGTAACGAAACATGAACTTGGTCTTCCCTTTCCCCCTAGGAACCTTCCCATATAATTTGGTACAAATCCGTCCACAATCTTTTTAGTTATCGTGGTCACAGACAGACAGACAAACCAACGCCGGTAAAACATACTTCCTTGCTTTTGCGGGGAGAATAAATGCACACATGTATTCCAGTGCAGTCCATTTAAACAATTCACGCAAACATCGTTGAACGAGAGCTATACGTAAATCATATTTTGATCAACTGCAATCGGGCGCAGATTTACAGACTGCAAACGAAAATATAACTAATAATTAATTGGAAGAAGCCAGCACTCACAGCAGTGCAGAAACCCACGCCGGCAATGTTTTTGTGACCTTGACCTTTCGTCTTTTGACCCCAAAATAAAGGGTTTCCAGGACTTATGACGGAGCGTTCTGAAGTCATTTTTTGTGATCCTACCTGCATTGGTTTTCTAGATACCGTGTGGAAAAGAACAGACAAACATATAACGCCGCGGCGTGGGTAAATGAAATACATACATTTGTACGATATATGCAGACTGCAGTACCGGTACTGAACAATTATTTTCAGAATCCACAGTTATACGAGAGAACTAATACACTGCATAAGCTGGTAATTCACCTGCGGTTACCAGAGACATCACAGGCACGAAGAACACACACATGGTCGTAGAATAATTATGGATTTGTCGGGACTCTACAATATGGAGTCTGGGTGATAAAATGCCCGAGGTCCTGGAATGAAATCCCAGGTAGAGGGTCCGGGAGACAATGCCCCCAGAAGCCAAAACAGTTGTGTTAAATGCACAGATTAAATTTTTATGTTCCCAATCCATTTCAATTCTTTTCCATTTCGATTGAAATCCATTTCTGACACCATATTTTCCTATTTTAGAGTGCACAGTTTATCGCTTGAACTACACGTTTTGCTTGGACTAAACTTAAATTATACCCCGTAACTCGCAGTCAAAAATGGAAACGTTTTACAGCAAGAACAGTAAAGCTCTGTCGTGTCGTTGAAATACAAGCAAATTTCTACAACTGCCGATTGTGTAATGTGACAGAAATTAAGCGTCAAAAAGAAGTTTCGATTTTAGATATTAACAAGAAGCTCAGCTATCACACTGGGACCGCGCGACGCGCTATGTCAGTTGAAATCTTATCAACTAGTCTGCTGCATAACCCTGCAAAATCGCGTTTGAAATGGCTTGTAATAGGCAAACGACCTTGAAGGTCACTCAAGGTCATCGGAAATGACGTGATTCGATAGGCCATATGCTACTTCCTATTAGTGGTCTGTAGTAACAACGTCTCTGTGTTGCACAACTGGCAAGATACTACCACTTTTACAGTTAGTGTACGTACGTGACTGGCTGTGACCTTCAGAAGTCCTTCAGGTTCAACACGACTGTTGAAATTAAAGGCCAAGTACTCTTTCCGATTCACGTGTAACCATATCATACACAGTTAATACATGCTATATTATCCGTGTCACGGGACTTGAACTGAGAATTTGATATGCTTAACTTCACCCGTTTCAAAGATATGATAAGGACCCAAAGTTTAAAAATGGGTCACACCATCACATGACCACTTGGAGGTAGTTTGCCAGCCCAAGGCTAGTAAATTGATATGGCATACCAGAGATATGAAGGAAGATCCAAAACTTAATAAATTAGCCCCGTACAGGACTGACGGTCGACTCTTCACAACTGACGTTCCTGTCAACTTACGTGACACAAAAACTAGGATAAATATCAAAAATCCGGCCAGAAAAATTTAGATATTGTGCCCTAGTTTCAGAATCCGTGGTCAGTTGCCAGCTCCCATTGTAAATGGCGGAGGAGATAGCTTTCGAAAATTGAAGGATTTCCAACTTTGAAGGGATCGTGACCTTGACCTTGGATCGGGTCACACTGCATACCGTCGTGCATCACTCACTGACCTCTACCTACACGCCAAATTTCATTGAAATCGAAGAAACCTTTTGTGGACGGACGGACCTACTCTCGGACGGAACTGACGGACATTTGAGACCCACTTTATTAGGTCGACTCAGAAGAATCGACCTAAAATAGGGGTGATTTGGTCATGGGCAATATCAGCATTCGATAGAGCGCCTACAGCTTTCCTATTCATCTTTTATAGAAACTATGTGTCTATCTTGTACCATTTTAGAAATATAACGAGGTACTTGTTGAAAGTCGCAAATTTTCTACCCCACTTGTATTTGGCGCCCCCGTTGGGTGTGACCCTATTTTATTTCCACCAGGGCATCATAATTGGTGAGTTATGCTACGTTTAGCCGCTTCGATAGAACACCGACTTGTGACGGACAGATGCACACGGGGCCGTAGCATATACCGCGCTAGCGTCGCGCGGTAAAAAAAAATCAACTAATAAGGACTCCCGATCGAATTCACACGAGCCACAGTTATTAATGACCAGTTGCGGAATTAAGAAAAATTAAGAAAAAAGTATTGGGGGGAGACACCGACGCGCCGAAGGGCGGTCCATTGTAAATTATAGGGACTGACAACTGCAGTGGGAGAGGGGAGGGGGAAATCCCCCTTTCCCTTCGGTACTTCGAGCACTGTAACGACATCAAATTGGAGGGGTGTTTTTCAAGGCCTAGCAGAACCTACCAAACCTACCGCGCCGCGCCCCCTACTTGCCTTATATGGAATAATATATGTGACCTGGTATACCAGCTACCTACCAGAAGCGACCGGAGTCAGATTGCGGTTGCCTAACAGCCACGCCCTGTTTGGCGTTGGTAGGTCTTTAACAACACGCCTTGGGATTCTGTCTTCAACAATAAACAAATACGACCTGGAAGCAGCCTCGATAAGAACCGAATCACGTACTTATGAACAATGGTAACCAGTAACACATCGCCCATAATAAATAGGCTAAATGATCCAATGAAGTCACGTGCTATGAGAGGCCGTCACGTGGTGTTGGCGTAGTGTTTAATGAAAGCGATTGCTGCCAGTTCTTTGCAGAATTCTTCCAGCACTATGATGCCCGCCAACAGCGTGACGTCACTAGAACTGCCACACACATACACGTGACGTCACCATTTACAGAGTCAAATTGAATCTGCAGGCAAGGCACTGGGGTGCTCTTATTTTCATGCCTAACTCCATTTGTTTCACTCTATACAATGGACTAATTTTAAAAGCACTTTCCAACTGACTTGTTAAATTGTGTTCACTTGAACTTTGTTTAAGCCTTTAGACGTATTTTGTTTTAGAAATATTTTTGGACATGTAACATGAAGTATACAGGTTTACAAGTGCTCATAATTAATAAGCAGTGTTTTAACTGGTAATTGGGCAGATGTATGCAAGCAAGAAATTACTGTTTTACTGAATTTCTAAACTTAAAACCCATAAGTTCAAGAAGTCTGAACTCTGAAGCCTGTGTTCTTCGACATGTAGTCTGACAGTAAAAAATACTATTAAAAACCGGATGGAAAGTACTCTGAGACAGTACAACTCCCCGTGAAAGTTTGCCCAATGGTGCTGCGGGGATAACTATACAGCACTTACAGTTCACTGCATTAGATTTAAGTCAGTATTTAATCAAACCAGCATACGGTATAAAATAAAACTTTAACAGATATAATCAGTATGTCCACAGAACACTGAATCACACAACTGTTTAGAAAATCATTTTTCTTTCTAAATGTGTATCCAAGGTCATCACTTGAGTCATGAAGTATATATTAATATTGCGCATTCTTACATTATTTACTGCACCATTTCAACTCTCATTTCAATAAACCCGTACTCAATGACTGACGGATTGAGTGTAGGTTATCATGTCCCACCAAACACAAAATAAGTTGTTTCATTTCGAAGACGTTTTTCTCAGCCAATCTCTTGGCTTCATACTGAAAAAAACTAAATCTAACACCATAGAAGCAAACATATTATAAAAACAAAACATATTAGGCTATAACACAAAACCCTAAAGCTAGGTTTGGTCGCCTCTTACGACCTCTGGCGTGAAAACGGAAAGGGCTTGGAAGTAAATAAGTAAGCAAGCAAGTAAGGAAGTAAGTAAGGAAACAATTTCTAAAGCACAGGAATCAACAAATGAATCAGTCAGGCTGCATTACAATCCCACAGCCCACAGTGGACCCAAATTCAACGCATGAACCCAATATATTTCCACAATAAGTATGCAAATATAAAATTCTGCAGAAGCAATAACACTTAACAAACAGAACAACGGAACAAATTCACTAAGTTACTCATCATTATTTAATACTTGTTACCAGTATCACTAGAAATTTTAATACCTTGAATAATCAAAGTGATGTGCATGTTAACGCTATATGCATTTGGCATAAATTGCAAACATCAACAAAGAAGAGAAAAGCTAAAATTATAACAAATATTACAAAAAAGTGAAACCAGTGCCCACAACCTGTTAAAAATAAAAACTAGTACATATCTACAACCACTAGAGTCAAACACATCAGTATTCGGTACATTCTTTTATCAAAATCTGAAAGTACACTTGTTTTGTACATTATTTCAAAGCAACTGTTTGCCTGACGGTAGTCTTTGAAGTTCTTAACAGTTCTAACGTATTATAATGCAGTGAGCACTAGATACAACAGTGACCAAAGACTCATCTAATCGTGTGCCATGAAATGCCGACAACGAAAGAAATGCAATAGTACTATAACGTTTGCCAAACCGGAAGTACTAAGCTGAAACCCCCACATTACATACTACTCATGCAGGGGCGTCGCTGGGTCTAAACAGTGTGTTGGACAATATGTGGAGTAGATAGATGGGTGGGTGGTATGGGTAGAACAAAATTGTTGGCAATTCAGGCAAGTCAGCGGACGGCCAGTTTGGAATCAATGCAAGCGTCTTGACTGTCCGACCCTCGTTACCCGCGTAAACTCAACACATCTAAATCAGTATCACGAACGCCCTGGCATGAACAGTTCCACGCCTGTCCGCCCGGTGGCGACGCCCAGTGACGTAAATCTGGCTGTAATTCTGCGGGGAGGCAGGGGCGGATCCAGAAGGCTTGGTTGGAGGGAAGGCAGTACTCCTTACTCCTCCCCGGACCCAATCTCCAGACAAATTTGCTTGAAATGGCGCTTTGGTGAACTCTGAGCAGCGGTATTTTTGTCCGTGCCTTGCCAGAAAAATGTTGAATTTTCCGGCTGAAGTAGCGATTTGGTGGACGTTGAAGATGTACTTTTGGTAATCAGTGAATACGCTGTCACGGTTCTGCGGTCGGTAAGTACGTAGTAAGTAGTAAGTAAGTAAGTAAGTAGTGCATAGTGTAGATTCGGTCGAGATCTGATTTATCGCCATCACAGTACATTTTACTGCATTCTAATGCAAGCAATCTGGTATTGAAACATGACAAAATATGGTTGGATGGACAATTTGCACTTCAAATTCTGGGGGGGGACTCGTCTCCCTGTCCCCCCCCCGTGATTTTCGCCCATGGCGACGCCCCTGAAAACGTTGTGAGTGACAGACATCGAGCTGCTAATCACTCAGGCAAAGAGAATCATATACTGTGAAAAGCCCGAACCACAGCCAGGACCAAGGACGCCGCCACTCGGTCATGCACCGTCCACACTGAAAAGTAAGTAAAGTAAAGTAAACGTCGATTTATACAGCGCATCGTCGTAACCACCTCTAGTGCGCTCAGGAATGGCACGTGTTAGAGGGATCACACAGTTTTACCGTCCACCCACACGTTTATCAACGAATGGAATGAACCATCCTGCCTTTACTCCGTAAGCAGTCACCAGATAGCACCACCCGAGCGAGGTAGCGCACATCCGATTACAGCTCACTACTCAGTTTATCGACCCCGAAAGGATGAAAGGCTGAGTTGGCCTAGCTGGCTGACCTGTGGCGGACGGTTTACCGACATAAGTGGTCACCCGTCAGCTACAGGTCGAGCGTAGGACAGGGAAAGTTCGCCGGTCACAGACCGACGTTCTACCGCTGTGCCACGCAACCAACCTGAATGGGCAGAATGTCCAAAGGGCCGTTCATGTGAAGGCGCAGCAGTTGGAGATCTGGGACTGTTAGCTCTGCTGCAGAGTCTGGGGCTGTGCCGCGTTCTCAATACTGATGAAGATGTCCTCTGTCAACACTTTTTACGCTGGCCGCGTCTAGCGGAAAGCGTAATGTCTGGCGTCCGTCTGTCCGTCCCGTCGGCATACTCACCGTAACTCACCAGGGGGCAGCACGCGACGCGGCCAGCGTGCATTTCGGCCCGCCTAACAATAACCAGGACTGGAATACTCGTATGCTGTTCATTTTTCTGTTGAGATGATGCAAAATCCGCCCTTAAGATGTCTAAAAAAATGTTCCCCTCGAGAACGTTTCTTCATAGACCAGTAGAGTGCAGGGCGCCCCTGATAACAGTTACGGCGGTGGATTGGAATCAAGCAGGCAAGCACCATTGACCACTAAAGACTACTTTACTACTGGCGGCCATTTTCACCATAAACCACAAATACTTTGACGGGCGCGTGTTGGTTCTTTTGCGAAACGTTACTGAAGAATCACAAAGTGCTACCAGAAAGTACCCAAGAGAGTTCAAACCACCACGAAAGCACCCCTAGCATGTGCCGTCAGAGTGTGGTGGTGCGTTGAAAACGAACTTCTGCATCCGGACTAGACAGA
>Ga0209363_1000479_pt1 | contig 15657 bp, 12 predicted proteins | sample WorMetexBAHAMAS3_FD_187385 | JGI IMG/M metagenome (GOLD analysis project Ga0209363, IMG submission 187385) | Marine gutless worms symbiont microbial communities from Max Planck institute for Marine Microbiology, Germany - Inanidrilus exumae... | ecosystem: Host-associated > Annelida > Digestive... | reverse complement strand
GCGTGGATTGTGCCCAATATCTGTCAGGGCCTGCCCCGACAGTGTACTCAAGAGTGCTCCAGATCTCATCCAAATCGGTTCACTTTTGGCAGTGTGTGTGTGTGTGTGTGTGTGTGTGTGTGTGTGAACACCGCCAGAACGTGCCGTAAAGTGAATCTAATATTTGGCTAAAGTCTAGCTTTAAGCCGAATAATTAGCTTCCCCTGTTCTTTCCCATTTTGGGTCATCACTGAACAAAAAGGCAACGAGGTCGGGAGGTTACTGTATCATTGGCCATCCTTAACCTGGCAGAACTGAATCTGTACCCAGGACCTTGTCCCCGATATAGTTTATTTTAGGACTGAAAGGGGACATTACTCTCCCAACCAACCAACAACATACTCTTCGGTACAGTGCTAACATGTGCTGTGACACTGTTGTTTGTGTGTGTAGTAATTGATGAGGATGAGATCAAGCTGCAGATTCAGTTGGATGCAAAGAATGTCGACCGTCTTGCCGAGCGTGCCTACTGCCGTGACTTCAGTCGACTTGGCTTAGGGTCATTGATGGCTCAGTCACGGTCGCGATTGGAGCCGTTTAGACTCACAATGGTCAACAGTATGTACACCGTGTGTCCGAGGTACGTACTGTCCGCCTCTTTGTTCAGCTTTGGCTCTTAATAACTACCATTGATCCAGCTAGAGCAGTTGGTTGTGTCTGTGTGTGTGTGTTTGGGCAATAACTTCCAAACAAAATGACTTTTGGCCTAAATATTTGACATGTTGGTTCACCTTGACCCTGTTGAGGTGATGTTTGAAGGTCAAGATCAAAGGTCAAAGTTCACAGTCACTGGATGAAAACTAAGAGTCAGTTGATTGAAAAGTGAAAGTGAATTTGGAAAAAGCAAAACGACTGCATCGCGACTGAAAAGCAGACCTGAATTTTAAACTGTAAATAAGTAACAGCTGGTCAGAAATTCACGGTTGGCTAAAAGTGTTGTTGTTGAAGTGATGGGTGCGACCTGGAATGAGGTTCTTTGTTTTTAGTTTGTTTTTATGTTCTTGCTTGCTGGTGTTTGTTGATCTTACGTCTAGTTCAGCCTCCCAAACAGCTCGATCAGTTCAGCCGTTTTTTGCAGGGCTCACTCCCATGCCACACAGTGACCATGCTACGTGTGACATCTGTAGCAATAGGTCGTGTCTTTTTTTTCTTATTTTTTGTCTCAAGTGACTTTGAAGTTGGTAGTAAGTAGGAGTCGACCACCAGTCCCGTACAGGGCTAATTTTTTTTAATTTACCACAAATTGCCATAAAGAGGAGTACAAGATGAGAGATTATCGGAACTGTGCTGTTCTGTATTGTAGTGTAGTGATATGCACACGCACATGAGCAGGTCTTACTGGGGGCCTTTTTGTTCATGTTTAGAATGAGTATTTTTCTTCTGGATTGTGCTGGTTTAAAATGTTGAAGTGTGTGCTGCCATTGAGAAGACGTGTGTGACTTGACAGAGCTGCTGTCTGTGCCGTTTGTGTAGTTATCCTGCAGTGTTGATTGTACCTCAGTCCAGCAGTGACGACAACATTCACAAGTTTGCACGTGGCTACCGACAAAACAGGTTCACATTCAGTGTCCATTGATCAATAACATTAAAGGACAACGCATCACATGACACGTTGTAGTAGTCAGCACATCTGGATAAAGGCACCAGGCACAGTTTCTGCAAACAGAAATTATTTGACTGGCTTTCTGTTGCTGTTGAATGGACCAGAAATGAAACTGAATGATTAATTAACTAGTTAAATGGCATATTTGAAATCGTTATTGACTGCCCATGTTTTGTGTTTCTGCACTTAACATGCCACTATGAGTGGCTGTAAAAAATTTCATTCAGAATTTTAATTATGCAAAAACTGTTGAAGTTGGTAAACATTTCGTGAAAATACTGTCTGTCGTAAAGTACTTGCCACGTAGTTTAATTATGTAATATTTTTTGCAGGTTTCCCGTGGTAACGTGGCGACATCCCGTAACCAAAGCAGTATTGATGCGTTCAAGTGGCTTTCACGGTAAAGGCGTGATCGGCGTTTTAAAAGGTCATCCATCAACTGGTAAGAAATATGCCGTGATTGACCTTGTATTCATGACTGTCTGTTTCTGTCTTGGTACTTAGTGGTCGAGTTCTATATTCTACTAACAGCATAAGTTCTGTAGCTGATTCTCTGGATATTGTAATGTTTTGTCGTATTTGGTTATAAACTTGACATAGGCATAAAATGAATAGATAACGCAAATGTTTGTACTGCGTCTGTATATGTGTCTGTTCAGTTAGTGACGGGCTGATGTCAGTTAATCTCGAACAGGAGAAATATTTTGCAGCGATTGTCAATGCTACGCCATCGGGTCAGTAACGTTAGCAGATAGACAACGTGACTAGTGCCCTGAGGGTAATCAGGGTTGTTGGTTCCTTGTTGCTCTATGATGTTGGCTGTCAAGTGGTCAAAGAATTTTGATGAAAGGCTGCATCACGGTGTTGTCACCCTTTGCTGCAGTGAATGGATTCTTCCAACTTAACACCATCTAATACATGGTTCCTTGGGCCCACCCACACAAGTCAGTTTCCGAAACAGCTCGATCAGTTCAGCAGTTTTTTGCAGGGCTCACTACCATGCCGCACAGTGACCATGCTACGTGTGACATCTGTAGCAATAGGCCGCATCTATGCAGTACATGCGATGTGGCCTAGGAACTGAACAGTTGAAAGTGGTACTTATAATAGGAGCACAGCATTATGTCCTTAGCTGGTCACATACTGTGATAGACTAGATTCCTGGCATCAGATGGCCAGTAGTAAGGGAGCAACTCTTCTTCTGTTAGGTGTTCAGTGGGGATGAAGAAAGAATGAGGTGAGAGGGTGAGTTTCCGTGGTTACGGTCATTGGTTTTTGCTTCCGTGCTTCGACACTGGTGGTTGGGAGACAGGAACGTCGTATAAAAAACGATGCCACTTGTCCATAGATGTTGTGTTCCAGAACAGATCGAGGACGAGGTCTGAGTAAGAATTGGCTGCCAAGGTTCATGTGGTAAACTGGTGTTGAAATGAAGGTTGTGTCATATCATCATCCATGGAAGGCATCCGTTAGGAGGCACAGTCCGGAATAAGAAACTTGCTTTCTGAATATGAAGAATCCAGCTTGTAGCTGTACAGTTTGACTGACTGTGTACATCGGATTAGTATAGTGTAAGTTTCTTCATTCCTTTGGTAGCGGGATGTGAAACGTGCTTCAGCGGTGGTGGTGATGTTGAACTGTAGAGCTGTCGACGTCACTGGTGTCGATGGGCGGTACGGCAGCAAATCTCGGAGTGCGTCGAGACAGTCTGACATCACTCACTAGTCATAACAAGCAGACGTTCCAGCGACTGCTTGGTAGCTTCCGTACAGTCATCGGCACTCGAGAAGACGCCGCGGACACTCTGCCGTGTGAGTTACGTGCACTGTCTTGGCTTGCGACATTGTGTTATTTGGTCTGACAGCAGGATTGTGCAAAACATTAAGGACGAATTTTCACAAAATTCTTGGAAGGGTCGGCAGCAGCACAAAAGGCACTTTGTTAGATCTTTTGCGTGATCTAATGACATTGGTTGCGTGATTCTACATTTATCCGTTTTGGTATAACTCCGACTTGTGACAGACAGAAGGACACACAGACACAGTGTATACCATGCTAGCTTACTTAAATATCATTGAGGCTGGGCTTTTGTTGAAATCAAGGATGACATTATGTGTGTGATTATCTGTCAGCAAAAGGCCGTCCGTCATCTGCAGCTAGTCGAGCTGTTGGCACAGAGCGCCTCGCACCAACCGTTACGTCTGAGAAACAACAGAATGGCTCTGTCAGTGTCGGCCGTCAAACAGCTGGTGGTCTGAGTGACTCTATGGGTGGCTTTCACGGTGCTGTGCTCTACATACTTGGAGAGAAATCTCAGATGAAGGTACTGTACTTCTACTGCTTACAGCATTTGATCATCACCCTCGTGATAATGATGCTGTGATGCTGATTATAACATGTTCTTCAGATGCTTTGAATAACTGCAACAAGTTGAACTGGTCGTCTCCCGTCCCCTCCAAAAGACAGCAGCTGAGCTACATAATGTTCATCATACTAGATTTGTATCTGCATTTGTACTGTTTGTGTGTCAGGGAATTCGTCTGGAGTCATTCTCCAAGTGTGACTTCATTCCCATTGACTACAATGACGCTCGACATATCAAGGCAAGTTTCAAGAAGTTAGTGCGGGCGTGTGCGCCAAGCAGTCCGTTTGTTGACCCTGAAAAGGGTTTCCTGCGTGCCGTCGAGGACTCGGAGTGGCACAAACAGCTGCAGTGCATTCTGCAGATTGCTGGAGCTATTGTAGACCTGCTGGACATACAGGGTTCATCAGTGATGCTCTGCCTCGAGGATGGATGGGATTTCACTGCACAGGTAAAAACTAATTAAAGACAGATGGGATTTAATTACACAGGTAACTAGTATCACAATGTTACCTCTTTTGGGTGGGATTTTGTTACATAGGTAACTAATGAAGGATGGATGGTGTTCATTGCACCAGTAAGTAATGTGTATTGTGCGTGTTAATGCTAAATTACCCTTCCACATCTTGTCGCATTGATTATTAGTAGATAGGTACATATTGTTTATTAATTATTTCGTCAGCTGAAAGTGGTTTTTCTTTAGTCACTGATACAGTATTCAGTTTTGGTGTTTATTCCTTTATTTCAGTTTTAGCATTGAGCTGTTTTTGCTTCTGTTTTTGGGAGTGATCAATAATTTTGTTATGCTACTAAATGGAATATCTGTCCAAGGCATAAGTCACATAAATAAGCCTCCCTTACATATGCAGGCTCCCATTTTTGTCTTTTGTGTATAATTTATATTAATCCTTTGAACCCTATGTTTCCAGATGCTTCTGTTTAGCTCCCCATACTGGATATTATTAGGTGAAATCTATAAGAAAGTATGTACTGTGCAAATAGTGGAAAATGGAAATAGTCTTGTGTGCTTGTTCCAGTTTACTACAATGATGGGGACTGGGCCCCCGACTGGTGATATTCATTTATTCTGGTTTACTGGGAATATGAGTGGAAACGGTTGAATACTTGTTGTAGCATGGTTTTGATGTTTGCCTCTAGCTGAGTATATCAGATACTGTTGCCATCTGTAGACTCACTGCCTTCGTGGATGCTGCAGGTGTTATCAGTAGCTCAGCTAATGCTCGATCCATTCTATCGCACATTTGAAGGTTTCCGGGTTCTCATTGAGAAAGAATGGCTGGCGTTTGGCCATCGGTTCAGCCACCGCAGTAACCAGACATCCGACACGCAGACAAGTGGCTTTGCACCGTTCTTTCTTCAGTTCCTCGATGTTGTACATCAGGTAATACCAGCAACATTCCGTTTTGAATGACCATTTGTCCGGTAACTCTGGGATTAGTTAGTCATCGCTCAGTTTTATTCCTCCACTTGTTTTGAGGAGTTTCTTTAGAGATAAGCGGCTTGGGTTTTTTAGGGCTGGATGCCCATCATGTCATCCAGCCAACAGTGTCTGATCTAGCATGGCCCCGCTGCCAAGAGACAGGAACTGCCCATCTGGCCGACCACGTCATACTTGACTTCAGACGGCTGAGTCTGATCTGGCACCACTCCGTATTGGTCTAGCAACCGCCTATCATTGAGCACAGAACCAACAAGCATGGAGCACTCTCATAGCAATGGCAACGTCTGCCATTGGACAGTACACATGATGATGAACCAGCCGTGTCAGTGCACTGAAGTAAACATCACCGATAAACAGTGGCCTGACGTAATTCTTTCTTCATTCACGGTCCAACAATGGATTCCTGATGGGGCGTTGCTGCCTTATTGCAGGGTTCTTTGATGCCAGTATTAGTTCACAATCACAACAGCATCAAACATATGTTTACTGAGTAGGTCTGAACTTTTTATCAGTGGAGAGTTTGTCGTTTATTTCATCTGTAGATTCACCTGCAGTTTCCGATGTCGTTTGAGTTCAACGAGTTCTACCTGGAGTTCCTGGCCTATCACCACCTGTCCAACAGGTTCCGCACATTCATGCTGGACAGTGAGTGCAAGCGCGTGGAGGCTGGGTGGATGTTGGAAGAGACTAAGCTGCTGGCAAGATCCGAGTCGAGTTTGAACGATGTTGCGGCCGACTGTGGCAATGTTGCAGCGTGCTTCTCTGTTTGGGACTACATCGAAGAGCAGAACAGAAACTCTCCAGTATTCTTCAACTTTCAGTATTCCACTTGCCATGACACTGACTCGGTAGCCATCGTTACATGCATGTTTCTGATTAGTGCTAGCTGAAGGAAAGCTGCTATGCAGTGTTAGTAGTTTGCCCCTGACAGGGGTGCAAAGTATTGCGATCAGCATGTCTATATAACTGTCTGTCTGTGCCTGTTTGTGTGTCTGTCTGTCTGTCTGTCTGTCTGTTCGCATCCACAAAACCACACGTCCAAATTTCAGCAAATTTTCTGTACATGTTACCTGTGGCCATTGCAATACGTTACATACTTACAGTTCGTTTTCACATTTTGGAGAGAATTGGCCAGAATCAATGACACTGCATATGTTTGGTCTATTTTGCCAGGTGTCGGCACTGGGGGTGGGGCGTTGCTGTCCCCAAGTGTATGTTGTTTTGTGTTTACGAGATTCAAGAGTAAAAAGAGTTGGAACTAGAATGCAGTAGATGCTGTAATGATTTTTTTCAAAGAACATGAACTGAACGTTAATTAGAATACATAGTATAATGTATGTATACTGAACATATCAAACCTATTCCATTTATCCCCAAAGTTTCTTTTCTGGAACAGCCGGAGAAAGAAAACTATAGGGTCAGCCGGGTGAGCCGGCTAATCCAGGTCACTTTGAAAATGGCTGTTGGAATGCTCTATGTATGTGCTGCTGTGTCTGTGTGCTAGGTGCTGCGACCGTGGTCACATACATCAAACCTAGATATTTGGTCATTCTATTGTACTGAGTCACTGGCGCACGGCCCGACGTTCGACATTGAATTAACTGAGTCGGAGCTAAGAGAGGAGGAGGAGGACCATGACGAGGTAGCAGCTGACAGTGCGCAGAGACGGAGGGTGGTGAATGGTTGCTATGACAACATAGAGCTGATGCAGCCAGCCGTTTTCAGCTTCATCTTGTCTGTACGTTTTCCTTGCTGAGCAAGTGTTCAGGAAGTGAATTAGAATCATTTACCCGCATCTTCAAGAAAATTATTCTGAATTTGTTCATTTTTAATAAGCTACTGTCTGAATAGCTGTGGCCACTTACCACGTACAGAAAATGTCTTGTAGTTTAGACATGTGGTTTTTGAGACATACAAACAGACAGACGTACAGACTCGATGATAGCAATACTTTGTACCACTTCTAAGGTGAAGTAATAATAACGTTAACCCTACCCCAACTGTAAACCATGGCTTTACCACCATGGGGTTGTGCGCAGGAAATCCAGCGACTGGAGTGTGAGAGGACCGCAAGCAGTGGCGGAACGTTGACTCATCGTCACTGGCGTCAGATCTGGGACCGTATACACAGAACCCACACCGAGTCCTCTCGTCCGTCATCAGCCGTGGTGTCAGCGCCGTCAGCCGAGCTGCCCGGTGTCGACTTGCCGACTGCGACAGCGCGAGTACATGCTCAGTCGTGGCGCCGTCGATGTACGGTGGAGCTTCTTGTCAAAGGCAGGGTGTTGACTGAAGCAACGAAGGCGTTCTCACAACCTCATCACTTTGAGCGCTTCAACTACACAACGGCCGCCTACTGTGATTACTGTACGCACGTGCTGTGGGGTCTGCTCAAGACTGGTGGAGTGCTTTCTCAATTCTCTTCGCTATATTGCTTTTTGCTGTGCTTGCTTCCTTGTTAGGTCGACTCTTCGACAGAGTCCACCTAATAATGTCCGTCCGTCCATCCATACGTACATACGTACGTCTGTCAGTACGTCCGTCCGTGCACAAAAGCTTTCTTCAGTTTCAGTGAAATATAGCATGTAGGTAGAGGTCGATGAGTGATGCATGATGGTATGCAGTTTGACCCGATCCAAGGTCAAGGTCAAGGTCACGAGCCCTTCAAAGTTGGAAATCCTGCCATTTTCAACAGCTATCTCCTCCACCATTTACAGTGGGTGCTGGCAACTGACCACGGATTCTTAAATTAGGGCACTATATCTAACTTTGATCAGGCCAGATTTTTGATATTTGTCCTAGTTTTTGTGTTGGCAGATACGTCAGTTGCGAAGAGTCGACTGTCCGTCCCACACGGGGCTAATTTATGCTTACTAGTGCCTACTTTATTGGCTACTTGCCAGCTTCATATTTAGCTAGTTCCCCATCAGGTTTCTCCATCCACTTGTTTTGGAAGCGGTGAATATTTGGAGATCGACCCAGCCAGCAGTGTCGAAGCAAAGTTGAAGCGCTACCCACAGCCAGCCACTGAACTGCTGATGGAACATGTTGCTGCCAAGTCCTGTTGGTATATGTTCAGCACTAAGTCTTAATACCATGAATGCAGAGTGAAGATGTAAAAGATAGGCAAGGTGATGTCTTGCATGTCTGCTCGTATATCACACAAGCAGACCTGCAAGACATCACCTCATGTGATACACCTGTTCTCTCGTCATCGTCATCATTATCATAAACATTTTAAACTGGCCTAAATAATTGCAACTATTGCATGGACCACTGTACTGCGGGAACATGATAGTCCGAGCCATTGTTTGCATTTGTGCATTGTAAACTGACATATGTATGGTACATATCGTTGGTGTATATATGATGATGATGATGACATCGGTGGTGATGGTGGACAGGAATGCACTGCACGGAATGCGGCTACAATTGTCACGAGAAATGTGTTCAGCATGTGCCAAAGAACTGTTCCAAGGTTCGTCCGGCATCACAGCTGACGTCACTTGCAGCCGCCGCCGCCGCTAATGTTCACTCAGTGAATGCTGCTGATTCTGGCACTGATGCCACTCTTGTCGCATCACCTACTCAGCTTCCTGAGTCTGCAGCCAGAGGTACATGACCCACCCACACATGCCTTGGTCTAGTATATAGCACGTGTTGGATGCAAACTGTCGTTTGTGAACATTGTGTTTGTTATTGCAGTTTCTTAACTGTATAGTCTTGGTTTTACAGTTCCGTTCTACTCTGTGTTACTGATTTTCTGATGTTGTTATTTGCCCGTGACTTTCTCACGGTACTGGATTGCATTCAAAGTGCTGATGTGCAATTAAGAAATTTACTCCTCGTTCTGCAGCGACTGAGGAAGTCGCTGCCTATGGTGTCTAGTTACCCACGCCGGCATAGCCGCTGGCGTGGCTAGGGCGTTTAGTCGCCTCTGTCTGTCTGTCTCTGCTCTAAAAGGAAAACGGCTTGAGCTATCAACACCAAATTTGGTACACATGTACTCTATAGCAGTCGCTCGCCATGCATTGACCCAGAGGTATAAAGGTCAAAGGTCACACGGTTACGAAAACCGTCACGGTAGCATGGTTGCTAGTGACTATGGCTGGTATTCCGTGCACCTGTACGCCGCTGTGCTACCTGTGGCCGTTGTCGGCATGGGTCTGCATGTCGATACCACTACCTATGTGTTCTAGTTTAGGTCAGGTTTTAAGTCGAGTCATAAACTGATGCGCCGTTGTAGATTCGTCAGTAGGTGGAGATGTTGGTGGGAGTGGTCTGCACTTCCCAGCATCACCAGGTGCTACGGCAGCTGAACATCGCACACACGAGGGATACCTGTACAAGCGAGGTGCACTGCTGAAGGCGTGGAAACAACGCTGGTTCGTCCTCGACTCGACGCAACATCAGGTGAATTGACTACCGCCATTAAGTACAAATGACTATGGACATAAGGTACTTTTATTCCTTCACCACCCTACAGTGTCAGTGAAGACACAGTGTTTTCGGGCTGCCTGTCGACTGTGTTCATATGTTCGTTCTTCTGTCCATTTATTTGTCTGGACAGATTTTGTCATCACAATGCCTCATGAACAGCTTGAGCAGTCTTAAACAAACTTAAAGGGAATATTCACCACTCCCTACTGATGACCTGATTAGATTCTGGAGGTCAAAGGTCGAGGTCATAGCAGTCCGACGATGTGGCAAATGCATCCTCATAGACGCTGTATCGAAGTCCTTCTTCTAGCTTAATGTTTGTAAACATTAAAGGTTAGCTGTTGTTGGAGACAGAGGAAGACTTATTTTGTCACTAAACCTCACTGTTGATGCCTGCCAATTCTTCATTCTTATAGTTTGATGTAGTAACCAGTGATGATTGTTCATACTTCGCTAGTAGCCAGAAGATGTAGGGCGGATGCTGACTTGTGGCTGTAGTTACGGTACTACGACGGCTCAGCAGAAGACAATCCGAAGGATGTGATTGAACTGAAAGACGTCCTGGCTGTTGCACCAATGAAGAGTGTAGCTGGAGCGACTAAGAAAGCCGATGATAATGCTTTCTTTGAGGTACGACTTTCGCTAGATGTTTGAAAATGCAGCTGAATTCATCGCAGACTGGTTCACCGAGGAAGCCAATGGGCATACACTAGAGACTGGTTACACTTATGTGTTTTTTTCTCTTACATACATTTTGTCTTGAACTGCAAAAAGAGATTAACAGGTGGATATGGAAACAAACTGGCAGACACGTGGCCTGTAGTTGTCTTGCTTTCTCACTCAGCAGGCAGTAATGCCATGCATTTTGAATTTTTTCATGCAATCTGTGTGTGGCACATTGTAAAGAGACGGGAATGGTCAGGGCATATCGCAGTGCTTCAAGTAGGTGGCTGCTGAACTGTTAGTTGAATATTATGCCCCCGGCTACAAAGCTAGTTGGGGAAGTCGTTATTTTGGTTGGATAAAACATGTTCCATCTAATGTGCACATAACTGTACGATTGACACAGTAGACACTGTATTATCTTGTATCCAGTTTTGTCTGTCCATATGAGTCTAGTATGCAAGAATATCTCATCGATGTCATACTCGACTTTGGCCATATACTACATGAGTTGGACGTGGTGACTCGGACTTAACTCAGCTTGCGACATTCACCAGTGATGAGTACTGAGGGGGTTTTTTGAATGACACGCCACAGATTTAGACTTCCGATTTTGATTGTTTTGATGCTCTATAAACTACTGCTTTGAGTGAGACTGTCGGCAGTAAACAGAATGCCAAAAACGTATTTGAACTGATTATATTTGTTGTGTGACTGCATACTCATTTCATTTATCTTTGCACTGTGACCATTGATTTTGAGCTAGGCTTGGGACTCGAAATCTGTGGACTTTTGAGTTGGACTGGAAGGACTCGACTGCATCTGTGGCAAATCGTAAGCATTGACAGGTGAAAGCAGGTTCACTATCTGCACGGTACATCACCTCGTCTTAAGATATAAGGCAGCCATCACCAGTACTGTCTGTATATTGTAGCTGAGGACTGTGGGAAGGGCCAGAGTTAGTGTGTTTAAGGACTCTGAGTAGAGTTAGGGTTAGTGCGTGTGTCCATGTGTTGTAGTTGAGGACCGTTCGACGAGTTTATCATCTCCTGGCCCCTGATGCAAAGACTGCACATGACTGGATTGACAAGATTCAACTGCGTATTCAGTGAATTGCCTTTGCGTCTTGTTATGTCAGCAGCAGCAGCAGAATTATCACTGTCCTTGTCTACTTTTTGCAGGACCGTAGTCTGCAAATGACCAGACTTAGATAAGCTTTCAGTGACTGCCTTTATATCACGTCATCGTCGTTATGATCAGCAGCATCACATACATCATTAGATGCTGCTGCGGTCATTCGTTGGATGTGTTTTAAGTTGTTTTCAGTCGGCATCTAATTTTGACCATGACGGCCGTCGCTAGCTTTGCAGTGCTACTACTAAGTGTCGTGTTGGACCAGCCAGCACCTGCTTACATGTCGGTGATTAGTGATTCCGTTGTTAACTGTGCTTCTGTTTCAACAGTGTCTTTTAGCCGTACAGGTGACGATTATGGTGATACTGTAGGCCGTGCATACAGGTTTGTGCAATGCTGTTGCATAAGGTTTGTAGAGAATTTGTCTTCTGGACTAAATGCCATATTGTACCCAGCATCTTGAGATGGGGTTCAAATCCTTTGTTGGTACACCGATCATTCCTAGAGCTGTTGGGTTTTTATGGCCAAGTATACATTAGTGATTAAATTTGAATTTGCTATTATAACAGCGTTGGAATGCATAAGCATTGTTAAACTGGATGTTAGTAACAATACTGAATACTGACAATTCTTTCACTGCTTTGATCAGACTGTTGAGCGTTACAGACTTGTAGAAGAAACGACCTCCAGCAGTTCAAATGGCTTTGTTAGACACCATTAGCATCCCGAGGTAACCTGCAGTGTGCATGGAAAGTAGACAGGTTATACAAAACTGAGTAGTAGGAGATGCTACTGAACAAATTCTGGCAGGGCTGGAGATTCTTGTTGATCCAACAGTGGCATTAACTTCTCACGTCAACATAATGTCACGTCTGGGTCCAATTTGGTATTTGGTCGTATTCATTACTAGTCAGATTTGACACTATATAGCTTATGTGTGTCTGTGTGCTATAGTGTCTGTTTGTTTGCCCAGTTTCAGTTAGCTAGCATCAGCCTTGTGTCTTTGTATATGTCTGAACTGCTGCTAAGCTCTGGGAAAGTTGAACCCACTGGTTTGTCCACCCTTTAATGGAATGCCTTTTGGACATCGGAGGACAGAAAGTATGGAGTCCACATTACAAATGAGTGGGTCATGTCAGAGGTCAGGGCCAGACCACTGGCGATATACTAAACCTGTTTATTTGATGCTTTGATGAGAACCAAGTTGAGAGCAGTTAGGCCTATGTACACTGTTGTCACAATGTGCAACCCTTCTGAATGCAGCAGCAATTATACTGCCCGATCACAAATAACGTGTAAGTTTGTACACTGGCCAGTGATGTCCAGTTGTCAGTTGACTTTTCTATCGTGCCGTCTGTGCTCTGCCTGATTTAAGGGCCAGTAGCATATGTAAATGCTGTGGACATTTTATGGGTAAAGTGCACCATACGGGCTCCAGGGCAGTAATGTGCCACGATTCATTCGACACTATATAAACTGTTTTTACTTAACTTCCTAACTTCCTTCCTTCCTTCCTTCTTTCCTTATGCTTTCTTCCTTATTTACTTCCTTACTTATCTATCTACTCCTTCCAGAATAGAACTGTTCCATTTCCAGGTCGGAGGTCGTAGGAGGCGACCAAACCTGGTTAATTTTATGTTTTAGTATATTTTGTTACGGATGCATGTTTGCTTTTGTCGTGTTTGTTTTTGTTTTTTAGTACTAAGCCAAGAGACTGGCTGGGAAGGTATCCAAAATGACCTATTTTGTGGCATAAAACCTTAACTCAATCAATCATGGGTAAAGTGCTTGCTTTGTGTGTCTGTGTGTGTTGCGAATCTGTGTCGTGCGTTTACTAATCGTGTTTGTTTGACTGCCGTGGTTCTGTACAGTTATTGTATTATAACAACGAGTGTCTTGTTCCGCATGGCTCTGCAGTGTACTCACTCCGTTGAATTGTGTTTTTGTCCGTTTGTTGTTTTATTTGCATCGATCCTTCGATCATTGTTGCAAGCTGTTTTTTTTAACCGTAGCTGGCTCTGAAGAGCTGTATTGTCCCCTGAAAGCAGCCTGCACCGCAGAAGCATACGTTTTATTGGCAGATGTGTTTGCTTGTTTACCAAAAAATCTCAGACTTCACTGTAAATGTATTCAACTATGCAGACTGTTACTAATATGCATACTAACTCTGACAACGACTATTTTACTTCAACATCAACTATTTTTACTAATAATTCTACTACTGCTACTACTAACAAGTGGTCTAATAATTTTGATGAAAGGCCGCATCACGGTCGTAACCCCCGTAGCGCGAATGGATCCAACTGACCTTTACCCCATCTAATACATGGTTTCTTGGGAGTTTGGCCCACATTAGTTAGCCCCAGACGCCATCCTGATTGATTCAGCTGTTTTTTGCAGGGCTCGTCCTTGTGCTCAACAAACAGACAGACAAACATGCGACATCTGTTGCAGTAGGCCTCATTTATACAATGCATGTGATGCGGCATAATAATAACTACTGGTACATAATAATAATAACAACGAGTAATAATGTTGATTTTCGACTCCCGTTATACTGTGTCTGAGTTGAGGTGGGCAGCTGGCCGATGATATCATTTCAAGCAACAATTAAGTATTTATTATTTGAGCATTGCGTTGTTACGTTTATACTTGTAGCAGGATAATGGTGTCGCCGTCGCTGCGACGTAGATTTCTAAGCGTTTATCCTCCATGAATCACTTATTCTGCATCATGTCATGTGAATGTGTTCGCTTCATTTTTTGAATTTGGTCTTCTGCCGAATAAAACTGACAAAAGGTAGTGCATGTAGAGCTATAAACAGCAGGACAACAGCCTATTAGGACAGCTGCACGCGAATGCAAGTTTTGAATAATCTGAGTATTTCGGAAAAGAACGTAAAATGAGGATCAATAACATAAGAATGGGTTTGACGAGTATGTCTGATTCAAACAAGTGAAACAACAGCCCAATTCCGCACGTAGCAACGATGAGTGAAGTACACAACGATACGACAGCGATCGCTACACACAACCAACTATACATACGCTGATGTACTGTACACTGAATGGAGTTAGTCAACAACAAGATGCAATCTTCAGCAAATAGCAAGCACCAGCAGCGTCAGCAGCAATCTGGTATGCACTAGCAAATCGACCTAAAACCGCCGACTATAGTTAACAAGTCATCACACACACACACTAGCACATTTAAACTTGGTGGAAGTTATCATTGTGGGGCAAAACATACAACAATGACAATGGACGGTGATGTGCTACAGAAAATCAACTTTATTAACTTTGGCTTTTTTTAGATGTGTAATGTAACTAATGTCACCCCAACACACTGTTTTAACGTGTAGTTTTTTTTACAATAATCATTGTTAATGCCTTGACAAATAGGATGCCATTCAATTATTATGTTGGACGCACCTAGTGGAAAGCGTAACGTAACAGTCTGGCGTCCGTCCGTCCGTCCCGTCGATACACTTACTGTGACTCCCGAGGGGCCAGCACACAATGCGGCCAGTGTACATTTCAGCCAGACATACTTGTTCAATTTCCCCAAGCCACGTTTGGCAAAATTACGTCAGGTTGCTGTAGTTGCTCAAGTTGTGGCGAATTGCTTGCCCTGGGTCATCCGGGGTCTACAGTCTAAAAGTCCAATGACGACTGAGAGTTAACACGGGGTCTACAACTTGCTTGTAATTTACCCGTCAAGTCATTTTCTCGATCTTTGAAGAAAATGGTCTGATCTGCACTATGTTCGCATACTTGTGTAGTTCGGGCAGCAGCACACATGAGCAGCAAAGTCCGACAATATCACTAGGGCCCAGTTTTCCGCGGCAAATTTTGCTAAATTCCGCGGCGCCGTTTGCCAAATTCCGCGGCTCACCGCGGCCGCCCATTTTAGAGTACATTGTGCCGACTTTGGCCCAGTTATATATACTTATAA
>Ga0209363_1000478_pt1 | contig 15666 bp, 8 predicted proteins | sample WorMetexBAHAMAS3_FD_187385 | JGI IMG/M metagenome (GOLD analysis project Ga0209363, IMG submission 187385) | Marine gutless worms symbiont microbial communities from Max Planck institute for Marine Microbiology, Germany - Inanidrilus exumae... | ecosystem: Host-associated > Annelida > Digestive... | reverse complement strand
CCTGCCTTTACTCCCCAGCCGCAGAACATCACCGCCCTTTGGCTGGTACTCATTTTACCATCCCACAGAGGGTAGAAGGCTGAGTCGACCTGGGTGGTTGGTTACATACCGAAATAAAGTGCCGCCTCCGGGAGTCGAACCCGGACACGGTCACTCATCCCAGTACTAACCGGGATCAGCGTAGGTTAACTTCGTTGATCTAGACCAACGACGCTACCACTACACCACGCCACCACCTTATAGTGTTTCAGCATGTGCGTGCACATGGAGTAGAGGGGTAGGTAAGTAGGTGTTTTTTGTGTGCGCGAGTGTAGGGTGGAGGGAGGGAAAGTAGGCTGTAAGCAGTTTGTCCGTATTTATAGCACGCCCCGTCTAGACGTGGCCTACCATCTGGCTAGCCCTGACTGGTGCTATGCAATGACACCAGTCCATGGCCAGCCACACCTTTCAGCTTCGGCCTACGCCAGGGCGGCTGAACGAATCAACGGACAGCCCGAAAACATAATGTCTTCACCGACACTGGCAAATCAAATCAAATCAAATTTATTTGCCATAAATTCAGTACACAATATAACAGTGAGTTTGCATTGTGTTTGGCTGGACAGACAGGCAATAACTTCGCACTTATGTCTGCCCATGACAGTTAAACCTAAAAAAAATAAAAATAATATAAAAAAAACAAATAATACAATTTATACTAGATAGTCAAACACTTTATCTGATCAGACGAATGGACTAGCGGTGCATGAATGAAGGCACAGTCAAATGGAACAGCCTGAAAAAGGCATTGCTGCCTTTTAACTCGCTCTCCCCTAAGCCAGTACCCAACAGTTAGCTACCAGCCTATTAGACAATATTAGACCAAGAGGACACCAGTACAGACGCAGCATCAATTACTGATCAACGTACACTTTCCAAGCGACGTCTCGAACCAACGACGCTGAAGGAATCAGCAAAAGTCCGATCCAGAATACTCCGCAGCCAAATACGTATCTGTCCTGTAGTACACAATCATTATTGACTTAGTAACCATAAATTAGCGCCATACGGGACTGAAGGTCGACTCTTCAAACGTCCATTGCGAAAAGTCACATAACACAAAAACAAGGCCAAATATCACAAATCCAGACCAATCAAATTTAAACATTGTGCCCCAGTTTAAGAATCAGTGGTCAGTTGCCAGCTCCCACTGTAAATGGTGGAAGAGATAGCTTTTGAAAATGGCCATATTTCCAACTTTGAACGGCTCATAACCTTGACCTTAACCTTGGATCGGGTCATACTGCATACCGTCGTGCATAACTCATCGACCTCTACCTCCACGCCAAATTTCATTGAAATCAATGAAAATTTTTGGTGGACGAACGGACATATGTATGCACGGACGGACGGACGGACATTTCAGATTCGCTTTATTAGGTTGACTCTGTTGAAGAGTCGACCTAAAAATACACACATATAACCGAAACCAACAATGCCTATTATCCACACATGCCAATAGACGAGGTGTGGATATATCGATTACTGTTTGTTTTTTTGTAATTTTGTGTGTGTGTGTTTGTACGGTTGAGGATTTCTCCACCGAGGATAAAGCTAATGGCGTTATCTATTGCACGGCAGTTCACTGGCATCCTGGGCAGGCAATTTCACATTTTGGGGAACTTTGCTCCCCCAGAAGCCCAAAATCGGACGAATCGGCTAGCACGCGTACTGATCTATAAATAGAACTAGAAGGAGCCTAGCCTATCCTGCAGGCCTAGGCTGACCGAAGTCAGAGTGACGTTCTATTTATAGTGCGTGCGGCGTGTGGACGTATAATCGGCATGTGTGGACAGAGGTCAGTCACCACTGACGCACTTGCTTTTCTTCTTTCTCCGTTATGACAGCCATTTTTCCCAGGTGAATACTGGTTAGTGGTCCCCCTCAATTTTCGTCCTCCACAAAAGATAAAACCTGAATAAATAAACAAAAAGAAATCTAAACCTAACAGGCAGAAATGTAAGAATTGCTCACATGTGTGTGCGTATCATTATGCACAACTGTTGTACACAACACAGCACAGCACAGAGCAGTTCTAATTATCTTCCCTCTTATCCTCCAGTCCACCACCACAGCTAAGATACTGTCTGTTGGAGGGGAGGGAGAACAAACACATAGGAAGAGGTTCTCAAAAGCATTACTGTCGTTAACAAATCCTCGTCAAACTTGAGAACTGATCAACACTGTCTGCATACCATGCCGACCATTTCAGGCGCAAGGTCAACAGTAGGCCACATGTGTGGATAGACGACAAGAAAGAGGAACCAGCTGGCAATGCTTCCCCACAGAGCCAGATGAGACAGCTACAATGCAAAACACACGCATCACCTCAAGAAAAACGCGACAATGGCATCACAACAATCAACCACGTGTCTGTTACCACCGCTAAACACACTTCTCCACCTCTATAATTGCTTCATAAATCATAACAAGGTGTCAAACAATTTTGACAAAAGGCTGCATCACAGTGGGGCGGATTTTTCATGGGGGCACAATGTAATGTGACACTGACCAGTCGGCAGCATTGCAGTCTGCTGCAGCAGTGGCGCTGTGACACCGTTATCAATCTTTTGCAGCATACTACGCAACAGTGACTCACAATGCTTTTCCTCCAAAAATTGCCCCTTCACCTATGGGGATCTGACTCCCATCTAATAAATGGTTCCTTGTTCCCACCCAAGTTTACCCTCCAAATAGCATCTCAATCGGTTAAGCCATTTTTCAGGAATCACAAACGTTACCAACTGATACACACACAGACACAGACAAACACACAGACAGACCACGCTATTCCACACTGACAGTAGTGTGGGGTGTGGAAAGTGTTAGGATGTTCCTTGTTCAAAACTGCTCTAGTTTTTCAGAAAAAATCCTGCATTACAAATCCATTCCATCTGTGGCGACAGGCCACATCTAGCTATTGCTGTGATGCGGCCTAAAATATCAATAGTAAAACTTTAAAAAATATGCCATACGATATTTAGCACTCTGTAGTGGGACCACGTTATGGTGCAAAAACACTAATGATGTATTACAAACACACAAATAAAAACACCTGTCAAAGCACGTGCCTACATAAGTTTGATGTCTTAAACGTTTCCGCTGTAATGCAGGATCCTTTCTAAAAAACTAGAGCAGTTTTGAACAAGGAACAGCCTAACACTTTCCACACCCAACACTGGTCTCAGTGACCAACGCCATAACTATTCAACAAACGTAATTTTAACCCAGTATTTCATTTTGCAGCCGTCTTTATCATTGTTTCTTCCAACCACTTTAAAGCACTAAAGGTGATTAACTCTCTGAATGTGATAAACTAATGTGATGAGCAGTCTTCCATCCATTGGACTGACAGGACCTGGCAACATTTTACATTCCCTCACGACACGGTCTCAGTGCTGAGGTCCAGAAGTAGGCTGGACCTCTGACTGTAATAAAAAAGAAAAACCCTCATGATAATTTCAATTCAGTGCCATATCGGCTCATTAGTCCAATGATCACTTTGATTCAAGACAACAGAAGAACTAAATAACACATTCTACAATGTACAGATCACAATACAAACTTGTCGATTGATTCCTTCACATTTTAACTGACTAATACTGTCAACCAGAATTTTTCATCTATTCTTCCAAAGTTGTTCTAAATCCACAACTATTCTGCACTCCGTTTACTATGCAGAAAAAAATGAGAGAGTAGATGTACCCATGTCCACGCCGAAGTCTCCATTCCAGCTTTGACGCAGACTGTGACGACCACGTACTAAAGAGTCAGTCACAGTAATACAAAACACATACATACATACTCTCTTATATACACATCAGTGTGACAGCCAGCTGCTAGTTAAGCCTAGCTCAGCTTTCACCTGGGTAGCCCATTGACTCTGTAAGCCAGACGAGTGATTAGTGCAAAACTGTGTGTGGCCAGATGACCTCCCTGATGAGCAATCACTCACTCTCTTCCCTTCTTCAACTGCAAGTTAGTTAGTCGGAGTTTAACGCCCGTTTTCAGCACAAATATGGCTATATCAGAGAAAAAAGGTCAGCGTTGGAGAACTATCCCTACCCAGTGAAGGAAGGCCAGCGATATATTAACCTCTACCCTGGCCGCCTTTTTGTTCAGCAGCCACCCAAAATGGAAAAGGGATCGAGAGGCTCATTTAAATTATTATGCTAGCGCCAACAACAGGGGAAGACAACTATCACACTGTAAGACTAAACTAAACCAAATAGAACAATACACCACAATAAATCTTAACTAAGCAATACAGATAACACAGTAATAAACTAAAGAAAGTAAACCCAGGTTCAGTCGCCTCCTATGACCTCCGGCCTGGAAACGGAGTGGGATGATTCTGGTAGAAAGAAAAGGGATGGACAAAAGAAGAAAATAGGTAAAGCAAACAAGCAAAGTAAAAGGAAAAAGTAAAAAAAACAAATGGCGAGAAAGTGAATGGACATGGAAGAAAAAAAGCAGGATAGGGGGTACACAGGCCCCACGAGGGGTTCCTCAACTGCAAACTGTATTCACACCTATGACGGGTGGCAGGTAACACTGCGTGATCCCACAAGGCATGTGAGTTTCCCATAGCGGTGAAAGCTAAGTTGATGCTAACTGCTATACACTGTTTACTTTACTTACTTACTTACAAGACATGGTACAAGCTCACTGCTTGCTCAAGACCAAGAGACAAGTATTGCAGCCGTAGGTTGCACAGCTGTGTTTGCAGCGATGCCTACTGAGGTAATTTACATTTTACCATTAAACTTACAAGTAACTCTAACATCCACCAACATCACTCACCGTATACACCATGTTGCCAAGAAATAAGTAATCGCCGATTTTTCCGTCTTTAAATGCAACATCTACAGCAAAAAAACAAACACCAAGAAAGATTATCCAGACAGCTCGTCTGTATACTTGATGTACAGAAATTTAACAATGACGGTTAGAATGTGACTAACATAACTTGCTAAAAGTGACTAAATTTATAAATGGCTCAAATGGTTTCACTCCTTTACACCTGTATAATGAAATTTCGTTCAGAAAGACTGGCGACATTGTGTAAAAATCTGGTGAACTTCAGTCCAGTAACTCCGGAGTTTAAGACGAGCAAAGACGTACACCCCCTCGTCAATCAGCAGTTTGGCTTTGTTTGCTTGGTGGCACCACTGCTAGATGGTATTGTAGGGTTTAACGTCCCACTCGACACATTATAGGTCATTTCGGAGACGATTTTACAGGTCAGATGACCTAACCAACAGTTTAATAGCACTGAAGGATAATAGTCTTCCAGATCAAGGGCCAATCCCACAGGCTCAGCAAACTAAAAGGTAAAGAAAAAGATGTAAGTACACCTAAGACACAGAGGCGCTCGAAAGACAGCTAAGCCAAGCAAGATCGAAGCCCGATGCAGCCACTGCTAAACCTTGCGAGATCAGTACTCACTTTTGTGGGGCGATCAGTACTCAGGGGCTATGTATGCTAAGGGGCTTGTATGCTATGCCGCGCAGGCTACATGCTAGGCTCTGCCATGCATTTCTGGTTTATGTCGATAGATGCTAGATGTTCAATGTATGGCAATGTCCAGTATCTGTACGTGTGTCTATTCATTTCTGCATAGCAAAATGAAAAGCCCGTATCAGATTGACTTCATATCTGGTACACAAAGTATTAGTCTTTGACAGATGAATGCTGCTACTATTTTTAGACAAAATCTGCAGAAGTCACAGAACTGAAAAATCAACATTTGCTACGTATTCATAGCAAATGGGTTATTCAATCGTCAATAACAACATGCAGCATTCAATACTCAATAAAAGCATGGCAAAAGGATCACTGCCACAATATCGGTCTGCAGTGAAAAAACAATTAAATACGCAATAACAGCACAGCAGCGTGTGTATATGATAGCTGCCACTGATGCAGAGATGAAGCCAGATTCACTCGTTCATTCGTTCGCTATTGCGGGCAGGGGTCCAGCCTACTCTGGACCCCACTGCTGAGACCTTATGTAGGTCTAACGTGCTAACACAGGAGATGAGGGGAATTCGTTGGTGTATGCGAGTGTATGTATGACGTGTAGGGTGAAGGCGGGTTAAGTAGGAGTGAACAGCTTGTCGGGTATTTCTATAACGCAACCCCTCGGTGCATGGCCTACTGTCTGGCTAAGCCCTGACTGGCGCTTATGCAGCCAGCCCTGACTGGCGCTTACTCATCGCCAGCCAGTGGACTTGCTGCTTCGGCTCACGTCAGCGCAGCTAATACCTTGACGCTGATAATCAAGGCATCAGCAACTGTCACAATTTATAATGGACACCGTCGAACCGCCTCTTTTTCCTGTCTGGGATTATCTCCCTGTTCATCACGTGCGTAGGAATTATTAGAAATAATTCTTTGGTAGGCGGACGTGCCTGGGCTGAGATTTGAACCCCGGCCACTGATTGCATCATGCTCTACTGCACATGGCACCCGAGTGCTCTGACCACTAGGCCACAATTGTGGGCAGTTCTGAAGCTAGGTTCTGTAGCATCTGAATCTGACCGACCTTGTTCGAGAGCGACCACAGTCATCCAGAAGAGCAACACGGAGTGGTAGACGGCGTTACCACACCACAGCCAGAACACCTGTGTACCAGTCAATTACTATACAGGTAAAACGCCCGTTACCTGTAGTATGACAGTCTAGTCTATTCAGAAAATAAAAGAGCACCTTACATTGTTCCTATATCTTCCGCAAAACTGTTTTGATCTTTGCAAATTTTTCAACACAGCAGCAATCATCACTGATTAATATTCTAGCTGAAGTCAGTAATCTATGTAGCATTGAGACCACAAGGGCAGCGCTAGCTAACGATTGTGAAGACATCAAAAAAGTGAGATCCACAAAATGGTTGCCATTAATACATAATATAAAAAATACAGAATTACAGATAAAAACATAAACACACATAAATATGTTTATACATATTTGTAATAAATGTGTGTATGTAGTCCAAAAATATGTAGAAAATTGAAAAGATAAGGTTCCGGACAGTTCCATACACTTACATAACATCCAAAAGTCTTTAAATTGAAATGTGGTCACTGACAGACGTGCTGCAACGCGATTGGTTACTGATTTACAAAGTTCGCTGTGATTGGTTAGACAGCTAGTGGCTCAGTTGCTAACATTTCACCATCTTGTGGATCTAACTTTGGGAGACCACCACCGACCACGCCCTGTCTTACTGGTTTGATGGGCAAGTCATGTATCTAGAATATTTAATCATACATATCTACGGTGCAGAGAATATGCAACTACGAAGACTCACTTTGACGTTGAACATTTCAGAATTCTGCGACGACTTGTACAGAGCGGGGAAATGAAGTAGCGTAGCTGCACTACAGTAGCGATCAAACATGCCTATTGCAAATGGCGGAGCAGCCGTGAAGATCTAACACACACCGCAGAAACGTCTCAATACTTGATATACTCCATCATAGTTTTCATGGTCAATTTTCTCAAAGTCTTAGTGTTTATGAGGTCTAGTGGACAGCTGGTTACCCAATCACTGGGTGGATTTTCATCATCATGAATCACCTTTAACTAAGAGTAAAAAAGCTTCCCATACTTGTTACCGAGCGTTGGGCCCAGAGCTGATCCCGGTGTACCGGCAATCAGCCTGCAGGTGACTATAAGTCATCCACCCGCCAGTAGGCTACCATTACTTTCCGCCAGGCCTGATGTTACCTTCCCAGCCACAAAGCATCACCGCCCCTTGGCTGGCACCAAGTTATACTGCTTAGTGACAGACGGAATAAAAGTGTGAACAACTTGCCCAAGGTTGTTACGCAGCTTTGCCCTGAGCAAGTCCAACACTCTACCCGTTGCGCCACCACGCCACCTAACTAAGAGTAGCATACCATAAAACAAACTCACATAGACAGTTACAGTATGTACATACAATATCAGATATACAATGGCCTTCTGCTGTACAACATGTACGTCGACTAATGCTACATCATACTGTAATATCATGCCATGCTGAGCTATCTCATCTCTATATCACACAGCTTCCTGTTAATCGAATACAGAAACCTGGTTTTTGTTTAAGCAGCCTTCTTTCTAGTGCTAAAACAGGTTGGACCACGTCCGAAAAGTGTAACTTTGGGATAAATAAAGCAGATCCTTTTATAGACTAGATGACATTTCTACTACAGAACCGACGCCGAGGAAGTACAGAAGGGAATAAAAACAAGGCAGACTATAAATACTTCTGGCATCAACAGGGTTAATCAGTGGCACACTCACAAAATGACAAATGGCACAGTGCCGCTCTGTCGATGGCTGCCAATTATTATGGCAGGCTGCAAAACTCCGCCTACTGAGGCCGCAAAGCTCCATAACCAGTAGCGGGACAAAACATGGCTTACGCCAATATCATCAATATTTACAGAGTGGTGCAAAAAACAGGCAACTAGCCTCTGTGTGACTAAAATACGCCGCTATACCCTAGCCTGTAACTTAACCAAACGACAACCAATTTTTAGACCACATCACAGCAATGCGGCCTATTACCACAGAGTAGCGTGGTCAGTTTGTGTTGTGTGTTTGTCTGTCTGTTGGTTACGTTCGTAAGCCTTGCGAAAACGGCTGAACCTATCGAGATGCAGTTTGGAGATTGACTCGTGTGACCCAAGAAAGCATGTATTAGATGAAGGTCAAGATCCCCCACGGGAAGGGACAATTTTTGGTGGTTGTCTGGCCCAATGAAGAGCAAAGGGAGTCTGTGCTGTGGAGTATGCAGCAAAGGGATAATTCAATCGTCAAATTAATGGCATGCCACAAAGTGATCAGTCAACTCTCAATAATTGTACGGCATGCGATGTGACCTTTTGTCAAAATTCTTTGACCACTTGTCGAAATTCGTTCACCATAAGACAGTGGTAAATTGCAATAAAGTGACCATTAAAATCCCACCACAACTTACAAGTGTCACAACACCAACTTGTGAAACGTCTGTCACCTTTCTGACTTACAGTGGTTGCCCACTTTTCTGTGCCATCCTGTATAGATAAACGGGATTGTGTCACTGATGATGATATTTTGCAGCAGTAACCAACAACAGCTCAGTAGAACTCACAACGTTGTAGAGTCCAATGGACCATCGTTCAAAGACGATTTGGCCAGAGAAGCCACTCAGCGTCGCAAACCAAAACTGTAAACAATGCACAAAAAACAACGCATCTCTCAACTAGTTATTTGAAGAACGACTGTAGTGGATAAAATTAAGCATAATTTGTTAAGCAATTCTGGCACAATATGCCAAGAATGTAATAAGATTATAAACCTTACAATTTTTTATGGCCTGTAATGGAAACCAAACAACAAACTTTGTAAAGTGAAAAATACTTTGGAATAATATTGTCTGAAACTGTAACCAGATGCATCAGAGGCCTGAAACTGTTACCCATGGCCGGCGGCAGTCACGTGGTAGGGTGTTCAGCAGCGTTTATGTGCTTTTTGTCCATTTGTCTGTCTGTTTTTCCGCACGATATCTCAAAAAGCGATTCAGCTAGAATCATCAAACTTGACACAGACATGGTCCACCACGGGTCCTGGAAATCCGTTTGTTTTGGGGGTCAAAGGTCAAAGGTCCACGTTACAAGGCACAAAAACAATATCAGCATGAGTCAAGGCAGTCTTGTGAGTGCTGGCTTCTTCTATTTCATATTTCATGCATTCATCTGGGTACTCATAAATTTTGAAACTGGGTCTAGGTACCTGGTTATGGCAGCAAATCACTATCCAGCAGTACATATTTTTTATTAACTGACTGATAGGGATGTGGCAAACAAAGAGGCTGAGATGTGGCAGTTAAAATGTTGATAACAAAGGCAGGTGTACATGTGTGACAATACAATATCTAGTGCAACGAAAAGCCGAGAAAAGTCCAGAGCTTGGTATAACGTTCTAGAAAGAAGTATGATTATTTCTGAAGATGATAGAAATCCTGTACACAAAATGCATGATATGCCAAGGCAGCCTACATGGCAAAATTAGGTCGATCTGTTTAGCCATTTCCATACAATACCAGCGTGTGATGGACGGACAGACAGCAGTCCATAACATATACTGCGTGTGCATATGCATCAAGCAGCATCCACGTGGATGCCTCCACCAAGTTTGCCACCACATACTTAGGCCTGCTATGACATTGACCTTTGACCTGTGACCTTCAAAATCTAACCAGGTCATCAGTAAAAGCTAGTGGTTATTACCTGTAAGTTTTATTGGCATTGCTCAAGTAGTTCACGAGATATGGTGTTCACAAGATTTGACCTTGACCACCTTTTGTGACCTTGATCTATGACATCCAGAATCTAATTATGTCATCACTAGGGGTTAGTGAATATTCCCCGTCAGTTTTATCAGATTATATGATTACAATATCTGACTGGACAAACAGACGAACGAACGAACGAACGAATGGTGCAACTGGAAAATATAATGCCTTTGCCGACGTGGCAACACCAAGAAAACCCTGAACAAGAAGAGAGAAGATTGCTGGGTGACCTGTATGAAGTAGAGACAGATGTTCTTGTAGAACGAGTAGAGAGTGAGTTTTGTCAGCCGATGGTAGCTCCACGTTCCATGCACAAGTAGCAACTTGTTCAGGAATCGAAACTGAAAACCAACATCAACAACAATAACACTCGAGACAGTGTAGTCAGACTCGACCAGAACAGCTTTGCAGTCTCCGAAGTGGCAGCTGAATGGTATCAGCTGATGGCACCATAACGTAGTATGTGGCCATCCACTGCCAATGCTAATAGAAAGTGGACCCACGGTGCACATACTGCTGTGCCAGTGACTTCAATCCATACCCCATACAGGAGGCTGAGTTGGCCCTCGCATTCAGTAGGTTAGCAGCTTGCAGTGACATAAAAGAGGATCAAATCAACATTATTACAACAAATATGTTAGTCCTACTTACTGTCCAGCCAAAATCTATGCTGGCTGCATCACATGCTGCCCTCTGGTGAGTCACAGTGAGTATGCCGATGGGACAGACAAACAAACGCCAGACAGTAATATTATGCTTTCCGACAGATGCGGCCAGTGTAATAAGAGATTGACATTCTACTACCAATCGATCACCAGAGAGATAGACTATTATCCCCATAAAAGACAACATAGTCACTAAAAATGAGCTAAGAATTAAACTGGAAAATGATATGCTTTCTTGCAGAATACACACATGCAAAAATGGCCAGTCGTGAGCAGCATATCAAGCACAGCCAAGACTGTATTGTTATCCACACATGCCGATAGACGAGGTGTGGATAAATCGGTTACCATTTGTTTGTAATTTTGTGTGTTTGTACAATTACGGATTTCTCTGCCGAGAATAAAGCTAGCGGCGTCAAGTTTTGCACGGCGGTTCATCAGCGTCCTAAGCACGGAATCTCCCATTTTGGGGAACTTTGCTCCCCCAGAATCCCAAAATTGGACGAATAGGAGCCTAGCCTAGCTTGCAGACCTCGGCTGACTGACGTCAGAGTGACGTTCTAGTTATAGTTCAGTGACAGCGTGGGCCAAACGCCGCGCTAGAGATGTGCCGTTTGTGAAATCGCGCGGCATGTGTACGTAGGATCGGCATGTGTGGATATACGGCTTTCCCCAAAGATGGACGTACTTGTTTATCTTTAAACGTACTGGACAATGAATGCAAAAATCGTTAAAAAACTATTAGTGATTAAAGAAATATGTTCTTGGCTGCGACCTTTCCGTCTGTCCAGCCAGGTGGCATCCAAGACTATATTTCTTTGATCACTAATAGAAATCGCAGCTGGCAGGAATTGCTGTGAGAGCTAAATGACATAAAGACGTGGAGACCTGTGCAATGGAGTAGTCGGAGGCACAAGCTGCCTGCAGACCCTCGGCGCCTGATATACCAACTCCAACGTGGGCCGCCTGACAGACACACAGGCATCGTTATCAACAAATATGTCAGTTTTCCTTATTGGCGGGCTGAAATGTACCCTGGTCGCGTCACATGCTGCCACCTCCTCCCCCAGTGAGTCACGGTAAGTATGCTGATGGGACAGACAGACGGATGGATGCACAGACGGCAAACTGTTACATTACGCATTCCGCTAGAGGCGGCCAGCATAATAATAAATGGCGATGGTGGTTGTGGACGGTACTCGTGGCTCAAGTTAGCTGGATTGGTGTGAAGGTTGGCAGCCATCAACCAAACCAGGTGAACTTTCACATGTGTGTCATCATCTTCATCTTCAACCCTAAGAATGTATCACACAGACACCAGTGTTCACGGCAGCCGCTGCTGAACCATGCTGACTGCCTGAATATGAGATGGATGGCTGGAGGCAGCAGAGAGCACGAGCACCTGCGACTGACTTCAACCATGTCATCCAAACCCATCCACGTGAATCCTTTCAATTTTCTGGCAAGTATGTAATTAAAATCTTCATGACACTGGCATTGCTGTCTGTTCGTATGTTGTGTCCAAAACATATACAGGTTGTGACCAAATAAACTAGAATGGTGCAAGATATAGAACATTTCCTCTGACACAATCCACTACATAACGTTAACCCTGACCCAACCATAACCCTAACCTTCTAAAACAATCAACCTTCCTCTGGTCCATAATCTACCGACTGCCCAAATTTCATGTAACTCCACCCATAAGTTTTTGAGATATTATTTAAAAACAGACCACACAAGATGAAAATAGGACCTGCTTCCATCACTTGTGGAAGTAAATATTCCCTTCGCAAAAGACTGCTATTTTCTAAATGTTTTGTAGATTTTCAATGAAATTTTAAACATTTAGTATGGAGGGTTATAGCTGTATTTTCTGAATAAAATAAATGAAAAGGACAGTCGGAATTTTAGAAGTCAACTTTGCAGAAGAACAAGTGCAAAAGCACACACAAAAATATTCCACACCATCATCTCCACCACAGCCTACATTTTAACGAATGTTTCTGGTCGGTCAGTTGGTTCCGTCTCAGGCCTCCTCATCCACCGGTTCTGGAAGACGACCTTTGACGATATGTTGCACCGGTTTTTTACAGACCAAATACTCTTTCAACCAACAGTGTCAAAGCACTGAGGGAAATAAACTCCACAATTTGATTCACATATCCACAACGGATTTTGTAAGTACAGGTTAAAAGAAAGGCTTCCCATACTCGTTAACGAGCATTGGGCCCGGAGCTGATCCCAGTGTACAGGCAGTCAGCCCACAGGTGACTATAAGTCATCCACCTGGCGGTAGGCTGCCATTACTTTCCTCCAGGCCTGCGGTTGCCTTCCCAGCCACAGAGCATCACCGCCCCTTGGCCGGCACCAAGTTATACTGCTTGGTGACAGAGGCACATATGTATGAACAACTTGCCATAAGTTGTAACGCAACATTTGGTAGGATATGAACCCACGACCTGTTGATCACAAGTCCAACACTCTACACGTTGCACCACCATGCCATATGCACAGGTTAAGAACACCAATGTTAGTGCAATCTGCGTTGGCCTCACGGACAACACAGTAGAAAATTCATCGTTCTGTTGACCAGTCATGGTCTGCCTCTTACCTGAATCATACCCACGTCGTTAGCGCCATCACCGATCGCCAGTGTGACAGCCTGAGTCTGGTGACGAACCAGGTCGACAAGTTCGGCTTTCTGCAGCGGTGAGGTACGGCAGCAGATGACGGCTCTGCATGATGCGGCGACGTTGAGGAAGTCACGCCGACACTCCAGCGTCAACGCAAAGTTCAGTGTCTTTACCATCAACACACGCACACAACTCGCTTGGTTAAATTTTACAGCATATTAACCAGCATACAGTGGCGGATTGCGGACTTTAAAACAACAAAGCAATGAACTTCACCTGGCTAACATGGATTCAATTTCTGCTATCACCCATAAGAGTCACATGTGGCATCATATAGACTGAGTTAAGCTTTTATGTCCCGTCCAACACAAAATAGGTCATTTTGGATACCTTCGTCCCAGCCTATCTCTTGGCTAAGTACTGAGAAACTAAATATAACACTACAAAAACAAGCACGCACCTGTAACAAAATATGAAACAACACAAAATAAACACAAAAACTAAAAACAGGTTTGGATGCCTCCTGCAACCCCTGGACTCAAAACAGAACAGACCTGTCAATATATATAAAACTGCTGCATCTGTCTGTCTGTATTGCAGATTTTGGAAACGTGCAGACCAAATTTCCATAAAACTTTTCATGGTTAATAGGGGTCATACGTAGACGTGAACGGATAAAAAACATCCGGAAAATTTCCACCCTTAATGTGTAAAAATTCGGAAAACGGTGCAAAATTGCCGTTTTCGACATAGTATGCGGTTGAGAAACGGCACGGGGGCCACCGCACTGGCAGCACGGGCTACGCGCGCTCGCCTGCGCTGGGCGGTACGACTTCGGCATGGGCCAATCATGGCCATGCGCACTGGCCTGTGGTCCAGGGCAACCTCAATGGTGACATGGACAACGCGCGCTGGCCTGTGGTGCGATTTTGAGAAACTGCACCAGGCCAGCATGCGTGCGACCACAGTGGCGATCTCTAGGCATGCGGTGTAACGGATGAATCGAGCGCCTCTGAGCACCACAGGCATGAGGAGTAATCCGCCTTCGGCCAGGTAAGCCGCTAGTTTTTAAGGAAGTCTATAAGGAAGCAAGTAGATAAATAATTTATATAGTGTCAGAATCAACAAATGTATCAGGGCACATTAGCCTCGGAGCCCATACACGGCTGTGGCATTCAGGAATACTACATATAGGTCACAGTAAGGTTCTCAAAACGAGTAATACAGCATGTCAAATATTTTTCGGCAAACTAAAAAGAAAACATTTTAGTTAGCAATTATATCAATCCATCAAAACGTTCCTTCCGTCCAGTCACGTGAAGGATGAAGAAAGTATGATATCAGGTCCAAAGGTCCTGTTTTAGAACCAGTGAAGGAAGGCTAATAAAGGCTTACCTTGAATTTAAATGGATCACAATCATAGCAAATACGACATGTTGTCAACTTACCGGACCATCAACGATAAGACCAACTTCGTTTTCTTTGCGCAGCAGTTCACCAAACTCTGTTATATGACGTTTCAGTGTTTCACATGTTGCCTGATAGCAGCAGAAAACACATCCAACTCTCACAACCATTTATTTACACTCATCACTGTCGTACCAGCCGTGTTTGTTATATGACCAACTATGATGTGCACCGCTGTGTTGTCGAAATGTAGTCACACGATCTTCGTCATAACTGGATGACCTACGTTGGCTGAAGGTCAAGAACAGGTAATATTTTTTCATGCAACACTGCAACGACCAGTGCTTGAGATCTGACATTACAAGTAAGCCGTATACCAATCACTGACTCCAAAAAAATGATAGGGCTAAAAGTTAAATAAACAATGTATGCTGGACACGTCGCATGCTGCCTCTGGTGAGTCATGGTGAGTAACGGCATGCCGACAGGAAAGTTAGTTAGTGAGTTTAACGCCCGGTTTTCAGCACAAATATGGCTATATAAGAGGCAAAAGGTCAGCGTTGGAGAGCTATCCTTACCCAGTGAAGGAAGG
>Ga0209363_1000477_pt1 | contig 15667 bp, 10 predicted proteins | sample WorMetexBAHAMAS3_FD_187385 | JGI IMG/M metagenome (GOLD analysis project Ga0209363, IMG submission 187385) | Marine gutless worms symbiont microbial communities from Max Planck institute for Marine Microbiology, Germany - Inanidrilus exumae... | ecosystem: Host-associated > Annelida > Digestive... | reverse complement strand
TATATATATATATGACTCATCAAATAGTCACAATTCAGATCACCTTATATGAACTTCAGGCCCTTCCGTCTACTGCAAGCCTTTTCAAATGTGATTTTTCGTACAGCTGTGCAGGAGTTGAAATATTTTACCTGACACAGTGCATCACGTGGTCCCTCTGCGATAACTGAGCTTTGTTGTAAATTTGTGTCAGCATTCCTGTCTTTTGAATGGGTGAAGCCGGAGACTTCGAATTTGGTACACGGATCAGGCTAGATAAATGCCGGCACAAGAATGACAAATTAATCCCAAAATGGGTGTGATCAGCATCACATTACCTTTTTTCATAAAAAAGCAGCAATAACTCGGTAATGGTACAAGATAGGGACATAGTTACTGTGAAAGAGTGATAGGAAATTGTATGAGTTTCTCAAATGGCGCCATTATCAGCGACCTTGAGTGACTTGAAGGTCACTTCAGCAGGTTGTTTAAACCTTCAGAATATGCAGCACACATTGGCTAGGCTTTGCTTGCAGATGAATAGGAAATAATACTTGACTATAATTTTAGCCACCATAACCCAAGGATTGTCCAGTGTCATAGGCAGTCACATATGCCAAGCAAGTTATTACCGTGTCTGAAAAAGTGAGAAAGATTAGTTATTTGATTAATAACTAGCCCATTGTATGGCAAAAATTGGGTTTGAAAGTCCTAGTTGTTGCAGACATACTGACAAAAAACTGTAAGGCTCATTGATTTATTGGAACACGCTGTAGTCATGTGTAATAAGAATATGGAAAACTGTTACACAGCTTCTGCTGCTGTCTAATGAGTTCATGTATTATTGTAGGGACAGAAAACGACATGGTTGTTTATGTTTCTGTTTTTTTCTCATTGTTATCAGTAGTGCCCTCTTTACTTGCAGTGTGGGCAGACATTGTGTTTGCATCATATATGTACCGCTTGCTGTCATACATTCCACATAAAGAGAATAATGGTGGGCAAAATTAAATTTCATTATTTTTTGGTTGAACCAGTTTATAAATAGTTACTCACTAAACGTTTATGTAAAATTAATTGGTTTACTGCTGTTGGTTAATAATATTGAATTGCATTTGCACATATTTTAAATAAATTTGAGATGCCAAGGCAAAGCTGATGCTGTTGCCTTCAGAAACAGTGCTACAACTGTGCCGAGTTCAGCAGCTGTTAAGTGTCTCCTCAATGCAGCTGCCAGAGTTCTTACAACAGATGATATGGAATATATCTCAAGATAATGAACATAAACGTTTTATGACAGCCGACACTGTTGGTGAAGGCATTATGTTTTTGCCTGTTCATCCGCCGTGTTCATTCCCCATCCGCCCCATATCGGCTCCGGGGTGGTAATGCACCGTAACTTGTGTTGACTTTGGAGCTTCATAAATTGTTTTTGTTTGTGTGTTTACTTAACTTCCTTCCTCACATTCTCCCTTCCTTACTTTTTGCTTTCCTTGTGTTTTTTCATGTGACCGCTTACAATGTTTCAGAATCGGTGCAAGATAAGGAAATAGTTGCAAATGAAGACTTATAGGAAATCATATTTGGCCTATCAAGTGGCACGTACCAATGACTGAGTGACCTTGAAGGTCACTTTGGTGTTTGAAATTTTTCTGACTCGCATTCCTTCCGGAATTGTAGCATGTATTATTTACGATATGTTTAGTCACATAGCATGCCTTTTAAATGTGGTTTTTCATACAGCTGTGCAGCTGTTGGCAACATTTTGTCTGACAGAATGCATTGCATGGCCCCTCTACAGTAGCTGAGCTTCTTGTCTACGTTTTGTATCGCCTTTCACATTTTTGTAACGAATGGATATAGAAACTTCAAATTTGGCAGATAGATTAATCATAGCAAGTCCCCTGAAATTGCTAAATCGAGTACCTGCTTCGGCTGGGGGTAAATGCAGGATTCTCACCTCTGCCGGGTGGCAGGTAACACTTTGTGATCCCGTATGGCATATGAGTTTCCCACAGCAGTGAGGCTAAGTTGTTGCTAACTGCTATACACTGTTTACTTTGCTTTACTTTACAATGGGGGTGATGTGAGAGGATTTAATAGCTTTTACAGTGGCACATGTGAGACAGTTCTGAGGTCTCCAGCAACACGCTGCTGGTTGCATCCAAGCTGAAGTCACATGCACAGAACAACTTGGCTGGAATCATCTGCCAATGCAGAGAGTTCAGATCTGCTGTCGCTTCAAAGGCGTTGCTGACGTTCAAGGTGCTCTCGTCCTTAGTGCCATCATACCTTAGGGACCTTATCCTAGCAGCTGTCCCGGTTCAGCCTCTGCAGTCATCTGACGCCCCACTGCTGTCTGTTCCGAGAATTCAAACTGAACTTGCTCTGCAGGCATTGTCAGTCCCATTCCACACATCTGGAATGTACTGCTCTCTGAAATTATATCTTGTCATACAGTACACACCTTTAAACGATGTCTTAAAACCGATTTCAGACAGTCTCAACTAAAGCCACCATCGCCTCGGTATCCTAGGACTAAGATGCTATACAAATAATGTATTATTGTTGTTATAATCTGCTGAAGGAAGTTCAAGACTTGGGGAGCTTGAAACTGAGTTACAGTAGTCAAGTTTAGAGTGAACCATTTGGAGGTAGCTGTCGTACTGGCCATTAACTGTAAATTTTTGCTATACTGTGCATCGATGGTGAACAAAGGCTTTATATGGCCCGTCAGTGAATTTTACGTGGCTTCACAATGCAACATGAAAAATGCACAGAAAGGAACGCATAGGTTATTTATTATAAAAGTTAGTCTGACAATCTAAAATTCTGTTACGATCTTAACTTGTCGGATGTTACTTGATTAATCTAGTTAAACAGCTTTTATTCACTGCAGTCCGTTGGACAAGTTGACATGTAGCCACTTGTGTGAAAAATTAAACATGTTTTATACACCCGCATATATTACATGGTTAAAACGGAAAATCAGCAAAACAAAGAGGTAAACTTTCACAGCTAATCAACACATCATTTTGTTTAAAATGGGAAGCAGTTTGCAGCCTCCAGGACAAACTGCAGAAATTAGAGTTTCTGCATAACTCTCTGCTTTCTGATTGTCCGATTTCTATTGTTCTTGGTCTAACTAAATGATTCTTGAATACAGGCTAGGTATTGAATTAAAGGTCTTGGCATTGGCCAAAACAGCTGGCTTTAGTTTGTCATTATTTTCTTCCCATTTGATGAGTCATTGGCATAATATTTTTTTACAATTTTGTCCAAAGGTCCTCAACATCCATGCAGTAATGCAACGTGGGTTGCTGCTTGCTTATTGATCAGACAGTCACGCATCGAATTTCAGAATTAGAATTTAGAACTGCGTGTTCTTGTTAGTTCTGCGCTAGTGACGTGTGCTAAGTCATGGTGGACTTTGTTTCCCTACACAGAGTGCATTTGGGCCACAGTATTTTATCGAGGTGGTATTAGTGATGTGGCAAATTTACCAACTTACAGTCATACATATCCAGCTGATTATGCTCAGTTTAGTTCTGTATAACTTTACCTCATGTTTGCTTTTATTAATCAGGTCTTATATTGGACAGCTTTTCCATAAGGTTTACTTTCAGTTGTGAATCCTTTTCCATGCATTTAGGTTGCATGTTAGTTATGAGTCTGAATGTAGAAGCATACAACAGTGTTGATGTGTTAGTGTGGTGGACTTTTCAGGAAGAGGTGCTTTATCAGTCTGTCATTTTAACATCTGGTCAGCATTCTCTGCAGCTGATGTTTGTTTAGATTACGCTTGATTTAGGCCAGTTTGAATGTTTGATCACTGGACGACCTCTGGACTTTGCCTTTCTGTTTACGTTAGCTGAAAGCTCCATTACCCATGCTGAGTTACAATTTCACTGGTCTGCACATAGCCTGAGACATCCAGTTGTATATGCCAGTCAAACCCTGCACTGGATTTATGTTTAGAAATATTGTTGTCTTCTGAATGATACTTGCAGCTGGAAGTCACTATAATAAGTCTCCAGCTGCTCACGTGTTTTAAGCAGCATTTAAAAACTTTTGATCAAAGTTTTGTGGTGTTTTGCATTGCATTTTTTGCATTGCCTGCGGAAGCGGTTGTGAAGTATTGTCACAAGGACGTCGTGTGTGTCTCTCTCTCTGTCTGTCTGTCTGTCTGTCTGTCCGCAAGGATATCTCTACAAGGACCACTGTAATGATGCCAGACAAGCAGTCAGCGAATCTTCCTTACGACAGTTCAAAAAGATGAGTCTTTAGTTGACGCCGGAAAGACTGCAGTGATGACGATGAGATGACGGCCTCTGGCAGGCCGTTCCAAACTTTAGCTGCAGCAGCCGGAAAGGCACGGCTGCGAACAGTAAACAGTGTGATGGACGATATGACCAGGCGACTGGTGCTGGCTGACCACAGAGCACGCCGACCAAGTAGGTCAGCGACAAGAGGTCCCAGATATCCTGGCACGCTGTCGTGCAGAACTTTGTACTTTAGCACCGCGATCTTGTACTGCACGCATTCTGGGACGCGCAGCCAGTGCAGTGTCGCCAACGCTTTGGTGATGGGGTCGCTGTATCTCAGAAATGGTGCAAGATAGAGATGTTCATTCGTTTTTTGCAGGCAGAAGTCCAGCCTACTCTGGACCCCAGCACTGAGATCTTTTGAATCGGTCCAATGCGCCAGCCCAGGGAGAGGAGGGGAGTTGATAGGTGTGTGTGGTGTGCGCGCTATGTAGGGTGAAGGAGGAAAAGTGGCTTGAACAGCTTGTCAGGTATTTCTAAACGCGCCCCCTCTAGGTGTGGCCTACTGTCTGACTAAGCTTGGACTGGCACTTATTCAGTGCCAGCCCCACTGGTCTGCCATTCAGCGCCCGGCCACCTGATTGACACTTCTGCAGCGTTAGCCAGTAGACTTAGTCACATCTATCTGCTTCAGCTGTCACGTCAGCACGGCTGATACCTTGATGCTGCTAATCAAGGCATCAGCAACGGTCACAATTTATAGAGGACGCCTTCGAACCCTCTTACCTGCCGGGGATTAACTCCCTGTTCATCATGTGCATAGGAATTATTAGAAATAATTCTTTGGTAGGCGGATGTGCCCGCGCTGAGTCGAACCCCGGACACTGAGTGCATCTATAGTACATGGCAGCCGAGTGTGTCGACCACTTGGCCACATGGGCAGGTCAACAAGACATAGTTATGACCGATCTTGGAATATTGGCAGGGTTCCCACATTCACCCCTTCACCGATCTGGGCCAAATGTGGCATGCGAAACCAAACCTGTGGTTTGCTGTTCTGTGCCAAATATCAGCATGATTGATGTATGCCGTTGCCTTTTTTGGGCAAAAGAACTGCCAACATAGTGCGATGTTGACCAAATTTAGAACTTCAGGGCTCCTCTACGAACCCCCATCATCAATCAGGACCCAATTTTGCATGTAATTGGGACCATGCTGTATTCTACCATGCCAGATTTAGCATTGATCAGCATATGCAGTAACCATGCGGGAAAAACGCAAATTTGACCACATTTCGAACTTCGGGGCTCCTGTACCCACCACGTGACCAATCGGGGCAAAATTTAGTGTGCGGGAGCATACCCACCATCTACGTTTGTTTGCCACATTTGTCTGAATCAGCGTATTTTTCAGCCTTGTTGGATGAATAACTCCAAATTTTACTGTAATTTCAGCTTCATTATTTCGTGGTCATGACATCTAGTGGTGCAAAGACTAAAGTTGAATGTGGGTGCCTTGTGCACAACTACAAACCTTCCCATATCCAACAGTATCAAATTTGTTTTTGAGTTCAGACGGCTTGTTGGCAGTATCACGTTCACAACTTTGCTGTTCAAAGTGCAGTGGGCGGTGTGCAGAGTGCCAGCCCAACCAAACTGGGCGTGGAAATAGAGGAGGTCCAAACCATTTTTCATAACTCTGATATCTTTGAGTGAATCTCCAAATTTGAGTTGTGAACTGAACATGAAACTGCCCACAATTCCACAAAATTTTGTAAAAAAAATGTGCAAGGGACATGCCCATGTGCGGCATTTATATTCTGAAATTTCCTTAAGTTTTTGTTGGAGGTCCCAAACTCCAACCCCTGTATCGATGAGGCAAAATTTGTGTTGTGGTGGGGTCGACCTTTGGTCGAATCCGGCCGCCAAATTGTGCCCCCATCGGTGCAACATGTTGCCCTGCGAAGTGAAAACCCCCTAGTAATCTAAATGTTGGTGTGTGCTATGCATACATCCTGCCAGTAAAATGTAAGGTCCGGTTGCACCAAGTGCAGTTAAGTTTGACCATCAGTTGACTAACTGATATCCAATGCCGCTATTGGCTGATGTGTTACCATGACTGGCCCTTGTTATAATGACACTTGAATAAAATTAGCTGAGCTTGGTGCCGCCAGACCTAAATTGTCACTCATGTTTATGTATGTATAATGTCACGACATTATGCGTATGTGATTCCCCGTAACATTAACGACTAATGTAGTGATGCGTGCTGGACATAAAGGTAATGCGGAGATAATTTAGATGGTGTCACATTCTGAATGTATGGATATTATTATTACCTACTGTTAGGAAATTCTGCCTGCTGTGCTGATGAACTATGTGTCTAACAGGTCATTGAGTGACAAGCTGAGTATCTTAAGTTCTTGTTAGGTTAGTGTGGATGAAATTGTTAACACAAAAATGTGTTATTGCACTTTTCATTAGCATAAAGTAAGTCTACAAGTGCCTAATATACAAACAGTTAAACAACGTTGAAGGCAGAAGCAGATGGAATACTTTCACCACAAAGTTGCACATCTTATGTCCATTGTTATTGGAAAACAAAATCTTGTATGCAGTGTTGTTTAAATTTATTGTCAGCAGAGATTTGCAATGAATACACTGTACACTATGAAAGGTAATCGTGTAGCTGTGGGCATGATCCAGTAAAGTATTGAATCATTATTGGCCTCATTAAAGTGGATCCTATGGCACACTCAATATAACCAGGTAATGATATAGTCTTCAGTGCCTGCTGCTTGAGGTCCTTGAGTTGCCAGAAAATTTGGGGGAAAGGCATTCACCTCAGTTAATCACTTATAACTTTGTTACCTATTGAGTGAAAGCAGTCAAATTATATGTATGAAACCAGAGCATGTAACAACTCTTAAACCTGAAATTTCATAAGAATTTGTACAAGTATATGCCATATTTGTTAACTGTACATTTACATGTATGTCCAAAATTGCTGAAATTGCAATTTTTGGGCCCATACCCACACCCCTGAAGTTTATACCAGTCATGGTCAAGCAGTCCTATGGTCCCACACCAAGCTTCATTCTGATTGCTGCAACATGTCAACCTGTGTGGCGCAAAACAGAAAAATGACCTCTGAGTAAAGGAAATGCCAGCATTTTGACCTGCGGTCAGAATTGCCAGTAACGTCCTTATTCAGTGCATTTTGATTTTTAAAATTTTAAATTTATCGTCCTTTGTGCAAAATGACACCTAAGTACTTTGAATGTCTTAATTTTTGTTTTTAGGCAGCATTGCAAGCACTCAATACATAAGGTACGACCTATTTTTACAGATGGAGTAGTGTGGTCTGTATGTCAGTCGGTCTGTCTTCGTCAGTCTTTCTGTTGGTCATATTCGTGAGCCCTGCAAAAATAGCTGAACCAATCCAGATGTCATTTGGTTGGCTGACTCAGGTGGGCCCAAGGAACCATGTATAGATGGAGTCAAGGTCAGACGAATCAAGTCATCGCTGCAAAGGGGTGACAAGTCGGCAATGCGGCCTTTTGCCACATTACTTTGGACACTTATTTTTCTTTGTGAAATGACAAAGTTATTTTTACTGCAAGCAAACAATGCGTTGCGAGATAAGTTTTCATTGACTGACCAGTCACAACAAGTTATGATGAACAGTCATTCTGACTGTACAGTACTTAGTAATTGAAATCATCATTGCATGCCAAAGTTGAAAATAGCTTCTGTGCATACAGTAGCATTCTGTGCTGAGACAGACGTCATCTTGGTGCTGTCTTGATTTATCAACTACCATAGCTGATGTGACTGTACTGGAAAGTGCATGATGTTCATGGTTACTGTATTAGAATAAATATAATAGGTTAGCATCTTGATGAAATTACAAAACAAAGGACAATGGATAGACAATAACAAATAAAGTAGACGTGCTGCATGTCCGACTAACTGACGTGCATGCAGCACACCAAAACCTGCCTTTCCCGCCTAATCGAACCTTCCTCCAAAGCAGTATCAATACCAGGGCAGGTTGTGATAAGTACACCAGTGTGCCAAATTTCGTAGAAATCGCTCGAACCGCGGCTGAGACATGTGAGTTTCAATATTATGCTCGTTTAGCTTTAAAATGCTTATTCACGCGACTTTTTGGGGGTTTTGGGGGTTATAAATATGGTGGGGGTAAATATTTCAAATCTAAGTAGCCCATAGCAATTAGCGTCAAATGCTCTATTTGGTATAATTTTTATACAAATCGGTTCAGTGGTTTGGGAGTAGTAGTTACACATACACACATACATACACACACACGGAATTTGGCCAATGTGGCTCTTAGTATATGGGTGACGCTCAATACCAAACCTGCTTCGCAGGTTTTGATTAATCAGAGGCCGATTTTGAGGGTTTTTGCCCCGCAGGGGCGACACGTTGCACCGATGGAGTGAAATTTGGCACGGAGGAGGGGACCCGTCGGTGCAACGATAAGGGTATAGGACCCCCAAAACTACGGGACAAGTTGGACGACACCACGTTGACAACTTACGCACGCGTCGTTCGCCGTCAGAAATTTCATTGTTATACAACACCACCTTTCTCTGTGTATTTTTAAATGCTGATAAGCTTGTATGAGAACGTAAAATTTCTCCATTTTATTTGTTTACTTGAATTTTCATAAATTTCCGAGTTTCGACTTCCGAGTTCACTGGAACGCTCTGAACTCGCAACTCGGAAAAACCAACTGGGAAAATTCCGACTTCTGCCCTACGTAGACTGCGCATGCGCCTTGTTCGTCACTCAGCTGTGACGTCATTAACGTTATCTATACGCTGCAGCGCTGCCAGTGGCGAACCAGTGCAAAAGCGGCGCGCTTTCTAGGACAAAATATTAATCGTATTTGGTAAATATTTTAAATCTAAGTAGCCTATAGCAATCAGCGTAAAACGCTCTATTTACTGCTATAATTTTTATGCAAATCGGTTCAGTGGTTTGGGAGTTTTTACACATACATACATACACACGGAATTGGTCTCAGTATACGCGTAACGCTCAATACCAAACCTGCTTTGCAGGTTTTGATAATAAACTGATTTATGAAAATGTTGATAGTTGTGATTGTTATAGGTTGCTGTTCTGTCTCAGCTGCTGTTGACAAAACATCTGCCTGCTGTTGTGTGCGTTGCAGCTGAAGGACCATGGCTGGATCGTCTGTTGTCGGTTGGCCATCCCAGCTGACTGTTGTCGAAAAGCCGTCATTTCACAGAGGTACAGCGTTATGTGAAAGTTGCATTGATGCATACTGGAAGGGTGATGCAAACGTTAATTGTATGTGGTTGTGGAAAACACTAAAGTATATACCAATGAGTAAGGATAGACTGGCGCTGGCGTGGGGGAGCCAGCAAAAACGCAGTAGTCTCTTCTATCACGAGTCTGGTGATGGATGGAGAAAGGATGAAGGATGGGTTTTGTGATGTGACGTGACCACGCCCGTTTCAGCGACAGTTTGTCATCTGTAGGCTGGGACTTGCTATGTTCAACCCACATACCAAATTTAAAGTGTATATGATTACCTGCAACGAAGATATGAAAGGCAAATGTAAAATTTCACGTGGGTTCAGGGTTCATCTATGGCTGAATGGAACGCGCATTATCGACTTCATATTAATGATAATTGAACTTTTTCAGTAGCTCTTACGGTTGAGGCACTATTAAGCGAAATCTGCCGAAATCGACGTTTTCTGAAGGTGGGTCACTTTTAGCCCAAATTTTATGTAGATGGGGAAATTGACTACAATCCATCTATGGACCGTTAGATATGGGAATGATGTAGCTTCAATTTTGCCCCACGACGTTTTTACAAAACGTATCTCTGTAGCAGACTTCTTTTGACAAAAGTTGAATTTTACTGGCAAAAACAGCAAAATCGCATTTTGTGCCACCCTTCGGGGGACTTAGGAGTTATGTCACAGTTCGTCTATGGCTCGTTGGAAAGCGCATGGTCACCTTCCTATTTGTGCTTATTGAACTTTTTTGCAGGATGTCACGGTTGAGGCGTTATGAGCAGATATTGGTCGAAATTGTTGGGTTCTACCTTTCTACACTCTACTGGGGGGTGGGTCACTTTGAGTGCAATCTTTGAATTTCGAAGATAAAACATCCCTGTTTCCATTACAGCATTACTTACTGCAGGCAGTTGCGCCTGATTGAAGAGAGAGAGAGCATTTCCACCAGGTGTTCATTGATGAAGCGATCAGGCAGTGGCGTCCATGTCTTTGAGCTGGTGGAGGACGTTTTGAACACAGACTTTAGTTATGTTTGATGTCTGCACACTATGTACACATGGACTGTCACATCTGCGCGGTTGCTATAGTGGACACCTTACGTTTTGGGGTGATTTCACTAAACCCATTATAGCTAATACAGGCGTCGACGCAGTTCACTGAAATTTGATGATTTGTTTGCACTGTTGATGCATAATGTTATCAAATCAGACAATGTGTATATTGTGAAATATGGTTTAAATGATGTCCAGACATTTTATTGGAGATCTCTGGGGACTGCTGATGCAAGATTAGCCTGGATAATTGCCATTAATTGCGTAATGTGTTTTAGGGTTTATGTGTGTGTATTGATGTTAAAGATGTTGGTTGTTTGCTGCAGTCCTGAAGCCAAGGTCGGCAGCTGAATTGGCAAGACTTATCGATGTTGAACTTTTGCCAGAATGTGACCCTCGATTTTTTGACTCTGTACCAGACACTTCAGTTTACTATCGAATAAAAGAATCCCTGAAAGCAGCTTATGCAAATGCAGCACAAGCATCACAGCAGCTGCAGGAGGACTCTGAGAAAGCTGTTGGTCGCAGAAAAGAGTGGAGCACAGTCAGTGATGAAAGTGTACGACAAAGTCGGGGAGGTACAACAAAAGCCAGACATCGTGAGAAAAAGTTGGTTAGGCCATTGCCTCAGAAGACACCAAGTTTAAAGTCAGATGCTTCATTTTTGAAGCAGTCTAGTTCTGTGGGTAGGAGACGCAGAACAAAAGTAAAAGATGCAGATGCTTCATTACATGTTAATGCAGCAGTGCCAAGAAACGAGCCCAGAACTGGGAGCAGCAATAAAGAGCATAGATCAAAGATATCTGTTACTAAAGCACATGCTTCCCGGAAAAGAAAACGGAAAGACTTGCAAGAGTTGGTGGGCCATGAAGACAGTTTTCCATCCATGGACTGTTTGATGTATGACGAAATGCCATTCTCATGGCATCTGCCGCAGCTTTCATTCTTTGCCGAACTTGACCACAACCCAGATGACCCATTGTTGCTGATCAGTCTGTGTGAGCTGGATGACATCGCAGCATTTCAGCGGCAAGATTTCATCCATGATCTCAACAGCACTTACATCGGCAGAAAGCCTCGTTTCAGTGCTGTACGTTCTCTGTATTGTGATAGAACTTCTTGCCGCATTGGACAGCTGTCACTGCAGACATACTGTGACGGTCACTTCATTGATTGTGGGTTAGTTAGTCGTGTGCACATGGCCTGCCTACACCAGTGGGCCACAAAAGAACCTCTTGAGGTGATTGTTTGCAATGTACTGAAGGAAGAGCATAAGCCAGCAGTCAGTTTGCCTTATCCATCCGTCCGGTGTTTGTCAGATGTAGTGTGCTATTGGCTGTCCTCTGAACTGTTTTACTTGATGTCAGATGTGTCAGTTAGCTGTGCACACCCTCCTGATATCTTCATTGGATCATCTCTTCAGTCAGATCTCACGATTAATTGCTTGTATCAGATGTTCTGTCGGTATGTTGAGTTTCTGTGTGAAAAAGCCGAGAAATACTTCATAGATGTGGAATGTGGAAGGATAGCAGCCCATGCTGGACAGCAGACTGGTAGAAGAGTAGAGCCAGGAACTTATGCAGCACATCGTGCTAGGTGTGCAAAACTGTTGAAACATACTTTGCCATCTTTAAGGAGGAGAGCAGCTCCCAGCAAACGAACAACTAAGCAGTTGTCCACCTGGCAGAAGAATCTTGACTATGACTATGAAGATATGCCTTTAGAATCGGAGCAGTTCGTGTTGGTAGATGATGCTGATTTCGAACAAGTTATGCCTTTTGGTGAGAAGGATAGCTACAACAGTGATCAGCCGGAGAAAGATGCAGTTCGCCACAGGAAAGCTGATGTAGCAGCTGCACACAGAAAGCATAGGTTGCCTGAAGATTATTATGATGATCGTGATCATTATAATGATCGTGAACGTTGGACCAGTGATATGCAGTCAAAAGTTCGAAGAATTCACCGGGATCACACTGAACTGTTGGCAGCAGAGAAAGAAAATGACGTTGATGTTAACAGGAAGAAGCATAGTAGAGAAATGAAAGATGCAACTGATGCCAAGTCAACCAAACCGGACATGCTGTCACCGTCAAAACACAAGGATATGTCAGACTTTGTGCACTGTAATGAACATGGAAATATTGCTGTGCAGTTTTCTGACACTGGCCGTACTGTGATTGAGGCCAAGTCCCAACAAGTAGCAAGAGAGGATGAATTGAAGTCTGTGGCAGATGAGATGCCAGCCAGTTTGAGTGTCGCTGACAAGCTGTCTGAAGTGAACCATTCACCACTTTATAGCATTGTACTTGATCATTGCTATTCAAGTGCGTCACTGTGTTCCCTTGCTGTCCAGTCGGTGGCTTCTACGGTAGATGATCCAGGCAAGGATGAAGACGTGAAAAGTATAGATGTTGATGGAAGTGATAATATAAATCCTCCTTCAGTTTCAGTGTCCACACATATGATGCCACTGGAGTTAGTTGATGCTGGAGAGAACGTTCATGCAGAAGTGCCTATAACGCTTCTTGATGGGAAGAAATCTGGATCACCATTACAGCAAACGTCTTCTGGTGAGTTGCAGGAGAAGACTGGGAAGGCTGTTGGTCTTGTGAAAGATCTCAGCTCATCCAGTGACGACACTGTGTCTCACAGTCAGGCAGATATGCGTGAGAAAATCTGCATTAAGCCACTGTCTCAGAAGACACAAAGTATCCAGTTAGACAGTTCGTCTTTGAAGCAGACTGGTAAGACACAAAGTGTCCAGATAGACAGTTCGTCTATGAAGCAGACTGATACGACACGAAGTGTCCAGTTAGACAGTTCGTCTTCAAAGCAGACTGGTAAGAGTACTGCCAGCAAACTTCATCCGTTGTCTTCATTGTCTGTGGTTAAAATGGCGTCCATTCCAGGACCAGAAGTGAATGCTAAGGGCTTCACAGAGTTATTAAAGCAGCCAGTAACTAAGAAACCAATACATCATAAGGAATGTGCTCCACCACAGAAAGTGGCGAAAGAAGTCGTAGCAGGCGTGCAGAAAAACTATGATTTTGGTAAGAAAGCACACCGGAAGAGTGATGATGCAGAAATCTCACATAAAGAAGTCAGTGCTGTCAGAGAGAACATCAGGATGTCTAACAAGGACATTAACTCTAATAACAGCAAGCCTTTGTCTGCTGCACCGAAAGCACCACCTAAAACAAGTGACAAGAACATTAATTCTAATAAAAGCAAGCCTTTGTCTGCATCGCCTAATACTCCACCTAAAGCACCACCTAAACCAAGAGACATTTCCAGTGATGACAGCAAGATTCCTGTGAAGAAGATGCGTATTGAAGTGGAAAATGCTGTGAAAGTGTCAAATAAGGTAGAAGAAGTTTCTTCTAAGATTACTGAACCAGAAAAACTTTCAGCAGACACAGGTGACACGTCCGAAGCACGTAGTGTACCTGCTGATAATGATGGCAAGGCTGCTGATGCAGATATATCAGTTGAAAGTGAGAAGACTGCTGCTAAAGCACTACCCTCGGCTGCGGAGCTAGCTGCTACTGCACGTGCTGCAAGTCATTATCAAGATGCCTACCTTTCAGAGATGGCCGACGCCTATGATACATGGCCATTATCAAACTTTGACCCAGCATTTGACCCAACTAGTATTCCAGAAGGTCACGCCTACAATCCTTTTAGGAAAACATGGCCAATCTTGCAGCATGTCATTGATGGGAAGGCTGATTTACTGTTGAAAGTATGCAGCTTTCCTGATGTGAGTTTATTTAGCATCCGTAGAGTAATGAGAGAGAATGGATTTCTCTGGGCTGTTTGTTTGTCATTGTTTGAGCCATCTTTGAACAAGTCTGACAGTACAGACAGTTTTCCGGATTTGATTGCTGTGAATAAGAACAAAGGTACTAAATCCAGTAACCCGTTAATGCAGGCCTTTCGTCAAGCTGTTGAAGCGAAGAAGAAAGTGGCAGACGCAGCAAAGTCAAAATCGGCTTTAACGAGACAAAATTCCGATGATACAGGTGGAACACAACATTGGTCAACCAAACGACCTGCTAAGATGTCTATTGTATTTGGCAGTGCTGTGAAAAGTGGTGGGTCATTGTCGTCAGTTGTCAGAACAGACCAGTCAGCAAAGACTGCACCATCAGCGAACAAGTTCACCAATTTGTTAACGACTGTCATTAGTAACATGAACTCAAAAATGTCTGATATGATATCGTGGAAGTGTGGAGAGCAGTGTATGGACAAAGATGCTCACAACACAGAGCATCAGAGCAATTTACAAGCTACTTCTAAACACTTGAGCACGTTGTCAGATTTGGCTGTGGATATGTATGACCGAGCTGAATACAAGTTGGAGAAGATATTTTCTGCCCAAGATGCTGAGAAGCAAAAGAGTGCCGACGATAACAAAGCTGGTGCGGTATTGCAAACGTCTTCTGTAGTGATTACTACAGTTGCTGCTGATACTTGTCAAGCGCACTTGTCAGTTTCCAGTACTGTTGGTAACGTCATTAGGTCATCATCACCATCGCTGTCTCATGATGATACGATGAAAACGTCCACAGTACATACGACACTTGTGAATGGCTCAGTCTCAGCCTCTGCCCCGGTATCTCAGCCTTTTGTCCCTCAGCCAACTGCTGCCACATCAGCTGCAGCTGAAGGTGTAACAACAACAGCTGATGGTATGTGTATGCCCAGTGCCGCCATTGCAGTGACGTCTGGAAGTGCAGCAACCTCGGATGCTGTTCCAGTGACTGTGAAAGTCGTGGGTACAACAGTTGCTGATATGCTGCCGCCACCACTGCCTCCTTTGCCTTTCATTGGAGCAGGGTTTGATTCACATCGAAGTGCAGTTGCCTCGTCTACTTCAGAAGCGCTGACGTCTTTTCCTTCTTCGATGTCGTCCGCTAATAAGCCAGTTGACCAAGTTTCCATCAATCCAGTGACATGTACTACTGCATACCAAGCTACTGTTGGGAGCTTTGCATTGCCAGCTGCAGTATCCAGTCATTCAGTGCCATCTGCACCATTAACTTTCTCCAGTACGTCACTACCATTGGATC
>Ga0209363_1000476_pt1 | contig 15673 bp, 12 predicted proteins | sample WorMetexBAHAMAS3_FD_187385 | JGI IMG/M metagenome (GOLD analysis project Ga0209363, IMG submission 187385) | Marine gutless worms symbiont microbial communities from Max Planck institute for Marine Microbiology, Germany - Inanidrilus exumae... | ecosystem: Host-associated > Annelida > Digestive... | reverse complement strand
CAGGGCTAATGGAAATAGCCCTGTAATTGTCAACAGTGTTACGTTTATAAATATTGTCTTCCTTTGGTAACGGTACAGTATAACTCAGTCTAAATCCGTACGGAACATGCGAAACAGACATGATTAAATTAAACAGACGTGCTAAAATACTGATCAAAACTGGATGACTATTGACTATGTGCTCAACGGTTAGTTCATCTAGCCCAGCATATCTGGAGATACCCAAAGTCCCTTAGAACACAGTATAGGCTTAGTCAAAGGTAGCCTCTGGGCCAAAAAAAACAGCACGTTTCACTCAGCCACTCATGTTTAACAAGGCAATTGGCTTTTTAAGGTGACGCAACAAGTAGAGCGTTGGACTTGTGATCAACAGGTCGTGGGTTCAAATCCTACCTGGAGCAAAGCTGCGTAACAACCTTGCCCAAGTTGTTCACACCTATGTGCCTCTTTCACCAAGCAGTATAACTTGGTAACGGCCAAGAGTCAGTGATGTTCTGCAGCTCAGCTGGGAAGGTAACCGCAGGCCTGGCGGAAAGTAATGGCAGCCTACCACTGGGTGGATGACTTATAGTCAACTGTGGGCTGTACACTGGTATCAGCTCTGGGCCCAACACTCGGTAACGAGTATGGGAAGCCTTTACCTTTTTTTACTTCAAAAGCATACCAGCTTGTGACAGACATGCATCAAGGAGCAAAAAATGAACCTGTGGTATATCAGAAGCAGCAACACCCATGTCACGCCCGTTTACACAGAGGTGCATGGAACCAGCTGCGGATCGTTTGACGCCAATAACATCATCCACATCCGCACGATCAAGCGACGGACAATAGTTCTCTCGTAGCTTCTTGCCGTTATGCCAAACCTCCGACCGAGTCACATACCACGTGGCACTGGGATTCAGCTGCGACAGCGATGAACAAACATCAGCTCGTGGCACAGATGTCAAGCCGATCTGCAGTGACCCCGCCCACTTCTTACACACACTCCCAACTCTCACCTGGCACATCGCAAACGACACAATTTACATCACAAACACTAGCAGTTCTCATGTATTCTTCTGTGACCAGCAAAGCCATTAACATAGCTGAAGCTGGAACATTCATGTCTGCAGCTATTTTCTCTCTGCATCTGTATCTAGCTGATCTTTTCACAGTTATCAAGTTTTCCTAATGTTATTGCACAATGCCTTCACCAACACGATCGGGTGACAATGCCATGACGAAACCTGAAAGTAATTGTAGTAAAAAAATATATAATGCTGAAGTCAGGTACAGGTAAAGGCTTCCCATACTCGTTACCCAGCGTCGGGCCCGGAGCTGATCCCGGTGTACAGGCAGTCAGCCCGCCAGTGACTATAAGTCATCCACCCAGTGGTAGGCTGCCATTATTTTCAGCCAGGCCTACGGTTACCTTTCCAGCCACAGGGCATCACCGCCCCTTGGCCGGTACCGAGTTATAATGCTTGGTGACAGAGGCACATAGGTGTAAACAACTTGCCTAAGGTTGTTACGTAGCTTTGCTCTGGGTATGATTTGAACTAACGACCTGTTGATCACAAGTCCAATGCTCTACCCGTTGTGCCACTGCAAAAGAGCCAATGGCCTTGTTAAATATGAGTGACGGGGTGAATTGAGGCTACCTTTGACTAAGCTGTGTTGTATGTCCAATGGTCTACCTGTTGCACAACCGTGCCACCTAGTGACAAAAGAATGACAAAACCTAAAAGTAATTGTAGTAATCCAGTTAGTTAGAGTTTAGCATCCTCTTTCAGCAAAAATATGGCTATAACAGTGACAAAAGTGACTGTAGTAAAAAATATATACAATGCTGAAGTAGTGACAAGCAAATTCAAGTAATACAAAATGACCTGCAGCAGTTCATCGTTTCTTAACGGTTCCGTGGTGACAACAAGACCACCATCATAGCCATTGGATCTCACGGCCAAGCAGTCCGAGTTCCTCAGCACAATATTCCTGCCAGCCCGCCGGCTAAACTGCTGCATCGATCCTTCACAGTCATCAACACGACACACGCTAGTGCCAAAATAAAAAAAATTTAGCACCGTACGGGACTGACGGTCGACTCTTCACAACTGACGTTTCTGCCAAGTTCAAAGTCATGTGACACAAAAAATAGGACAAATATAAAAAATCCGGCCCATTGTGTCATAGTTTAAGAATCAGTGGTGAGATGTCAGCTCCCACTGTAAATGGCTGAGGAAACGGCTTTTGAAAATAGCCTGATTTCCAACTTTGAAGGGCTCGTGACCTTGACCTTGGATCAGGTCATAGTGCATACCGTAGTGCATCACTCATCGACCTCTACCTACCTGCCAAATTTCATTGAAATTGAAGAAACTTTTTGTGGACGGATGGGCGGATGTTCGTACGCATGGACATTTGAGACTGGCTTTATTTGGTCGATTCTGTCAAAGAGTCGACCTAACAAGGACAGCCACTTCTCTATCACATTAGCAGTCATGCGATGTTTTCAGTAAAATAAATAAATCAATATTATTAGCAATGCCGGCACACAGTTCTGAACTTGCAAGTCAATGCAACATATACTGCACCATGTCGCATTAAGAGATCACGTACATCTGAAAACTCTGACCTGCCAACCTGTCAAGTGGAATTTTTTCAGGAGCAGTTTATGCAAAATGCCCCTTCTGATTTGACAACGACTCATTGCGAGAAATAAACTATGGTTCAATGACAATAGTTCAGTTCTGTAACACAGAAGTCTACTTTGTTTGGTCAGGCAGTGGACTCCCTTGTTGGCATCAAACATTGTATCCAATCACAGAACAATTGGTCAAAGAGTTCTGACGAGAGGCTGCATCACAGGGAGGCGGATTTTTCAACCCGGAAAAGGTTTACGTGACACCTACTAATCGGGAACAATGCAGTCTGTCGCATTAGTTATGCTGATGCCGTTATTGATTTTTTGCTGCATACACCACAGCAGTGACTCACAATGCTTTCCAATGGGGCACACAAACCCCAAAATATTGTCCGTTCCCTGCACCCCATTTAATAATGGTTCCCTGGGCCTACCCGAATCAGCCACTAAATGGAATCTGATTGGTTCAGCCGTTTTTGCAAGGCTCACGAACATGACAAAAAAGACAGACACACCGACTGACACAGACTGACAGACCACACTACTCCGTCTGCAGCAGTAGGCCGCATCTAGCGATTGCTGCGATGCGGCCTAAAAATTCAGAATTAAACAGCGAATCATCAACACACTCGGCTGATTGCTGAGCGAAGCAACAGGAGACTGAACACTGCCATCTTGTCCTACGACAGTCGTGTGACTGCTGCTGCCTGATGCCGTACTGCTGTCCACCAGCGTCACTTGCGGGTAACGACCATTTAAACTGATCACAGCATAGACGCCTGCCAACAGTACACAGTTATCACATCAAGTCCAGTGTTACATTTAAATATACACTAGTGGTGCACCCTCCCGCATACAGCACTCGGTTACTCCACAGCCTCGCGTCTGCAGCGTTCGATCCTCGCGCCTGCCACCCGCTAGTTGTGAATTCCCTGACAGAGCTCGCAACCCATGTGCAGCAACGTAACTAGACTGCAAGCCGAGCCTGCTCGCTAACTGGCCCATGACCATCAAAAAGGTATACGAATGTCACATGCCAAATATGGTCCACATCCACTCAAAACTGTCGCCGTGCATAAGGAACAGAGAAACAGACAGATGGACAGATTGAGTTTTATATATATAAGATGCATGTCCTTAGCGGCAGTATGACCAGTGGTAATGGCATTGCATACGTCAACAACATTATTCTGTGTCAGGCCCAGTTAGTAGTGAGAGGGGTAACTGTTTCACAGATACATCATCGTGGTATCTAGATCAGTCACCCAGACAACACTCAGCCTGGCCATCCCTCCATGGGTAAGATCGATGAGTACTGGTGGGGACAAAGCAGAGCACTCTACATGCTAAAGTAAACAGGACATTTGTATACTGCTCTTTAACGGAGATTTATCTCTAAGGCGCTCAGACTGACAAATGGACGGACGAAGAAACGGATCGACGAATGGAACAGTCTAAAACACATTGTATTTGCCGACATTGTCGGGTGATGACGGAGTAAAAATTACAACAAGCTGCATGAAACGACAGACATTACAGACGTCTGTATAAAAACACGTATTTAAAGCCAATGACCTAAAGGTACGTCGGTGCACGCAACTCCTTGGTCAGCTCCGTCCAAGAAGTAATGCAAACTGCCATCAGTGCTACGCATTACACCAACGCAAGATCCCAGACGCAAACAGCTGAGGTCGAGCGGATAGCTGTTCGTCAGCGGCACTTGGTTGTGTTTGAATGTCGACCAACTACAACACAAGTGATCAAACAATTTTGATGAAAGACCACATCTCATGTTACTGAGGACAAAATGATTCCTTTCACAGACGACTCAATGATTGCTTTTGCTGCATACACCGCAGCAGACTTCCAGTGCTTTTCTGTGGGCTAGGACAACCCCCAAAATTGCCCCTTTACGTAGGATCTCAACCCCCTACTAATAATGGTTCCTTGAACCCACACAAGTCAGTCCCTCAAACAGTTCAGCCGTTTTTGCAAGGCTCACCAACGTGACCGACAGACAGACACACAGACAGACAGACCAAGCTACTCCGTCGGTAGCGATAGGCCACATCTAGCTATTGCTGTAATAAAACTGCCCGAATATAGACCACAGTAATAAACCTGTGTACAACATTACATCAACTTAGAGAAAATCAACATAAATTAGCCCCATACGGGATAGACAGTCGACTCTTCACAACTGATGTTTCTGCCAAGTTCAAAGTCACGTGACACAGAAACTAGGACAAATATCACAAATGCAGCCCGGCTCTAGTTTAAGAATCAGTGGTCAGTTGCCAGCTCCCATTGTAAATGGCGGAGGAGATAGCTTTCGAAAATGACCTGATTTCCAACTTTGAAGGGCTCGTGACCTTGACCTTGAATTGAGTCATACGGCATACCGTCGTGCATCACTCATTGACCTCTACCTACATGCCAAATTTCACTGAAATCAAACAAACCTTTTGTGGATGGATGGATGTACGTGGACGGATGGACAAACGAACAATTTACATAGTGCCAAAGTCAAATGCACACCGTCCATCAACACTTACACTCAACTTAACAGTGACCAGCGGCGTGACACGTGGCTAAATGGCACTGGGTTCACACAGTTTTACCTGCCACCCACACGTTTATCCACGAATGGAATAAGCCATTCTGTATACATTTCGTAAGCATTCACCAGATGGCGTCTCCCAAGCAAGGTGGCGCACATCTGGATCAGCTTACTAATCATCTATCGACCCCGAAAGCATAAAAGGCTGAGTTGGCCTAGTTGGCTGACCTTATAACGGATGATTTACCCACACACACATCAGCTACAGGTTAAGCGTGGGACAGAGAAAGTTCTACCACTGTGCCACGCAGCCAACACATGAATCACGGCGCATTACCACCCCGGAGCCCGTATGGGGACCACAACCAGTTACAGACATTGCAATACACACTAAGAACATGGTATGCAGTTAACATTCTTTAATTTAATAAAGCAGAAAATAATGTATTTTATTTACAATGTACACAAACCTCAGCAGCCACAATCCACTGACGTGGTCATTTGTCATACTTTGAGAAACGAATATGTCCTCGCATATATTGGTTACTCCTTTCAACCACAACAACAACAACAACATTATCAACCCGTCTAACAAAACAACCTGGGTGAGCCGGTACCAGAGAATAATTCACTCACTCTCTATTGTGGGTACTACGAAATACGTTTAATTAATATCGTCCAATTACCATGGTTCATAGCATCCTTACTGCCTAGTTGTCAGTTCCAACAGTCTTTTCCACGATATATCTCCAGGTTTTCTTTGGTTTGTCTCGAGGTCTTACATCGTCCATTTCCTAATCCACGTGTTTTTTTCACCCAATCATTCTCACTCGTTTCTTAAAACATGTCCACACCGTCTCAACCTATTTTGCTGCATCATTGTAATTATATCATCTGTTTCTCTCTGTCTCTCAACTCACTACACGTGAAACTATCTGCTACTTCAACACCACACACCCATCTAATCACTGTCATCTCAGCCGGCTAATGTGCCAACTTGCTCTCTTTCTTCACTGCCATGTAATACACACCTTTGCACACAACCTCTCTAACTTCCCTCTCAAAACAGGTGCTAGTTGCCTAATTTATTCCATCCCCTTTGTACATAATAAACACATGACAGAAAACAAATTAACTAGCTGCATGGCAAAGCCCAGCGTCAGCCCGCCCAACATTCTGTTGCTCTAGACTGTCAGCTCATGCCACGAAATAACACGTGCCAATGTTTGCCTGCTGTCTGTTATATAAAGTGTGGTTAGGCTGGCAGTGTCTCCCAATGTGAAAATTTAGGGGGTTGGCGAAAACTCACCAACCGTTCTCAGCCGTTTCTGGACCAAAATCTACAAAATTTGGGGATGTTGGGGAGTCCCTGTAGAGTGACAAGTTTCTTTCCGATTGTTGATATCATGTTCCGTTGCAGAGATATGTTCAGTCAAAGTTCAAAGTTGGTCCCAAAAAAACGTTTTTTGCACCCAGCCCATAGGGGGTAAATGACTGGGGAGTTCGAACCAAATTTTTCGAATAGCAGTCATAAGTGAATATGTGTCCAAGTTTGGTTGAGATCAATTCTGTGACCTCAGAGATTAAACGTCAAAAAAGAAGAAAGAAGATAAACCAAAGCGGCAAAATATAAGCCCTTCGGCATCGTGATGCCAATCGGGCAAATAACTAACGCGATCGGAGACATCTCACATTTCTAACTAAGCCCATATAATATAATATAACAACAACGACAACAACAACAACAATGGCCAATATACAGATCAACCTGTGTTAGCCAGCATCCGCAATTAAGAACTGGAGAATTTTGCTAGAGCAAAGTTTTACAGCCCACATGTCCTTGCTGACAGCAACTAGTGCACCTGCACTGCACCTGTATTAGGAAGATGCTAGAATTCTCCTCATTGGTGCTACCTGCACCATCTCTATATAGTACCAGTATCGTGTATCTTAACATACAGAGAAACAGTGATCATCATTGTGTGCAAAATTACATACTTAACGTGTCACTAAACACTCTTGGTTGCTTCTAATATCTTACAGATATTTGACAAGTGTTATCGTGTAAGTCTGACAATGGCTTCACAGCTGTTGATGACGTAAGGCAGGCATACAGTGCGACATCAATGGTACTAATCCATGTTTTCTAAGAGAAGTTATGAAAGACAACTATTTTGGATCAGAATCTAATTGCAGTTCTGAGTCACTATAGCAGCATACTCAGGATAATACCAATAACCCTGTAAGGTTTACCTGGTTTGGCGATATGGGTGGTAGTATTAGGCAGCAGTAGCAGCAGTGGTGTAGATAATTAGTACTGCACGTAGGAATCACAACATTGAATGCACAGACAGCGTGTGTAAACCATAAACTATCTATGATGACTAGGGCTGTACATTTTTCACGGCCATCATGGGATTCGCAAAATTCATGAATTTGACCATCACCGCGAATTTTTGCACTTCGCCGCAAAATGCCATAAATTTGACTACTTCCACTACAGCCTTAATAACAGTGCTGACTGCTATAACTTCCGAAACAGACTACTTTTTAAAGACATTTATTAGTTTTCTTTTTATTAACTGTCATGGTTGCATTGTCAACTGTCTTATTAAAGAAATGATGATGATGATGATAGACCGCAAATTTTCCTATTTTTGGCCACAAAAAATTACAGCCCTGACGATGTCAGAATAGAAAAAATTAGTCCCGTACGGAGACTGACGGTCGACTTCCGCTAGAGCATACTAGGGCCGTCAGATGTGGTTAGGACCAAAGTTCAGAGGTCACGTGACGGAAAACGCGGACGAATTTAAAAAATCTGACCGGTTAAATTTTAGACATTGCCCCCTAATATAGCATCTGTCATCTATCAGCATGAAGAAGTTTGGAAGTCGACCAAAAAAATAAAAGAGCATATCAGCACAATACCTTGCCACTAAACAACGGGTTGCTAGTAATTATCATTTGAAGTTGCTTTGATGGATTAATCTTCATGTAATTCAAGAGACATGTAATCACAACAGAGCATGCACCGGCTTCAAGTGATGCTGACCACGACTCAATGACTCGGTCAATGCGGAACTCAAACAGCTCGTCATCACGAAGAGGTCGACTACTGGTGATGACCGCTGCACCCGAGTCACGGCTCGCATGCATCACAGACGCGGTCAGACCATCGGCCGACACTGTCACGTTAGACCCTTGCTTTACGTGAAACCTTAGGTCTCTCCCAGCAGGCAGCGTCGTGCCTACTTCTTGCACCGAACGATGCCTCACAACTCCGCCACTGTTGCTGCGGCCTTGGCAAATCAAAACAATATCCCACATAACTTTTTGTTTAACAGCCACCCACATTATGCACTGCATACAGGTGATGCGGTCTAAAACTGAACAATGTTAATGGTCATCAGCGCAGCTGACAACAGTGACTGCCATACTAACTAGCAATCAATAAGAAATTAATCTCTAAAACCTTTCCACAATCTAACGGAAAACGAATTTCATGATAATACTGCAAATTACGAACACCGCAATGGACAAAATACTGATAAAAACTTCAGTGACTTCATGCCACAAACTACTCACAATGTTTTAATTAACACAAGTTAATTAACTGCATACAAGAGTTTCGCTCATAAATATTCGTTGATGCAGGACTCCCAAAAGCATACACACAATGTTAAACGAATTTATCGTAAAATTTCATCCTTTCGGCAAAGTCAAAACAAATTGAACATGTTCAATTCGTTTCAAATTTGTCGAAAGGACGAAATTTTGTTCGGCATTGTTGCCAAAAACGCAACAATGTCGAAGAAACATCCGACTTTGTCGAAAGAATTGTTCGACTTGAGCACCCGACAATGTTGCTTATAGATTGTTGCTGGTGTGGACGGGGCTTTAGTTTCAGTATGGATACTAAGTCCTAGAAGTCATGCAATTCTTTCTCAAGTGTCAAATGCCATGATATCTACAGTGCATCGAAGATCCGACACAAATAGGCACAATACCTGTCGTATTGACGATCGTCGCCTGTGCCGCCTGCCCATACAAATCAATCACTCCGTAGATTGGGGACGGAATGTTACTGGCTGCCAGACCCTGGTATACGCCGTTCACATAGAAGTGCAAACTGCCGTCATAGTTTCTCATCACTCCAACTCTATCACCAGCCTACATCACACATTACATCAACCATTCACACACACACACACACATATATACACATTTATATGTTGAGTATTTTTAGGCTGCACCACTGTAATACTAGATGCGGCCTTTTGTGTATCACGACCGACTTCATTGGCTGTGAATGTCCGAGCGGGTGAACTACAAGCTTTGCCTGCTGGTCTGTAAGGCGGTCAATGGCACGACACCAAACTATATGAGTGAGCTGTGCTTGGTCAGGGCTATGCTCTGCCTTTGATCAACTTCAGCGACCGCGCGTTCGCAGTTGCCGACCCTGTGTCGTGGAACAGACTTCCAGTGTCAGTCTCATCACAGACCTCAGTGCAAACTTTCAACACTCAACTCAAAACCCATGTCGGCCGATATTGTCAACTAGCTATGGCATCTCAAATGTGGGCGCTCTTGAAGTGGACACCATGTTACGGCGCCTTAGAAATCAACATTATATTATTATTTGCTACATACGGGGTAGCGTGATCTGTTGGTGTGTCTGTCTGTCCATCTGTTGGTCACATTCATGAGTCTGCAAACATAGCTAAACTGATCGAGATATCGACTGGGTTGCAGACTCGGGTGGGCCCAAAAAACATGTAATAGTCGGGGATCCAGATCTCGAAGCAGAAGGGGGAATTGTCTGGCCAATTGAAAAGCACTGCAAATCAATGCTGTGGTGTATGCAGCAAAAAATCGACAACAGCAACAGAGTGACTGCTGCAGCCGACTGCATTGCTCCAGACTGGCCGGTATCATATTAACTTTCCCACATAAAAAATCTGCCCCTGTGATGCGGTCCTTCGTCAATAATCTTTGACTACTTGTTACTCTTTGACTCGGACAAAATGTGATTGTCATAATAAGCAGCACATGACACAAATCACATTTCCTACCTGCACTAAATCTCCCACAGACCTGACATGCACTCTCTCCATCATCACATCATCTCCATCCCTTCCCTCTTTTTCTATTCCTCACTTCTTTCCACCACAGAGAGTTTTCCATTTAGACACACACACATACCCTGGACCAGCACTAGATAAACAATGTGTCACTCTAATGGAACGTAAAACTACTGGCCCACCATCGCGTGCTGCCCCCGGGTGAGTTACGTTGCATATGCGCGAGTGTTACAGATGACGACAGACGACGACGACGGCAGACGTCAGTGACTGTTACTAGCCTGGCCCCCCTACACTATGTGTAGGCAGGCCAGTAATAAGCATGTTGTGTTGTGACCTCTACCTTCAGCACTAACAGCCTATGCTGTTGCTGCTGCCAGCCCACCGCCCACTGCAACAAATCATCTCAACTCATCACTAACAACTGTACACTCTTCTACAGTAAAATCTGCCATGTTGGGCTATAATCAACCACATGCAGCCCGACACTAAATTCCCATAATTCTGGAACCCATCGACAGAATCATCCCAAATATGAATCACTCATCAAACATGGAACTGCCCAGAAAACCTGATGATTTTTAGACAAATAGGGGGCCTGTGGGGCATTGTAATTCTGACACTGCATAAAATTTTCGTTTTTGGGGGCCTCATGCCCCAAACCGCACTGACCAGGGCAAATTTAGACTCCTCCATGCCAAATTTCACCCAATCGGTACAACACAGCGTCCCTGCAGGGCAAAAAACCTGAATACCGCCCCCAGTAATCTGAGTACTGGCATATGTGTTGCATGAATACTGCTGGTAAAATAATTACCACATGCAACAATATGTAAATAAGTTTCTGAGTTTGTTGATATTAATTCAGCAAATATCAACAAAGACCTTCAATGCATCAAGGTTCTGTCCATAGTCCTCTTGAATCATGCGGCCGTTGTGCATCACTCCATTGCCCGTCATCATCCACGTTCCTGATCGAATGTTCGTCATCGTTGCCGGAAACTCTATGTCCGCAGGCGCGTGTGATGTCACACCAATCTCTATGGACCCTGCCCACTTGTCCACCATCCGGTCAAGCTGTATTTCAAACATTTCCCTCGGAAGTAGGGGACGACTAGTCAACACAACGGCATTGTTGAAGTCGTCGACAGCACTGGTAAACAAAACAATCACAATGCAATCATTTACTAACAAGTGCGTCCACTAAAGCCTCATCAAAACAACACATGACTAGGCATGGCATACCTGGTCATTGAAAAAATGACAAAATGCAACTAGATACAAGCCAAGTTACACTATCAAAGCAAGGAAGCTAGCATACTATGGTCACACCATGAGAAAACAAGAGAGTTGCCTGGAGAAAGAGATAATGCAAGGAACAATGCCAGGTGCACGCAGGCGAGGAAGAGGAAGACCACGCACGGCCTGGATGGACAACATCAACACCTGGACAGGATTCCCCATGAAAGAATCAATCAGAATGACAGAGGACAGAGATAAATGGAGAAGTACGTCATGGTGTGGCCAGCCCTCGGACGGCTAAAAAACAGAGCAGAACAGAAAAAAACAGAACAAGCCAAAATACAAAAAAATACATAAATACCAAAATAATCAATTATTGACAATTCCGATGACCTTGAGTGACCTACACAGTCACTCACCTAATGCAATCCTTTTGAAATACAACAGTTGACAAGACTTCAATACACACAGCACGTTGCAATAGCTGAGCTTCTTGTTCATTATTGGCCTATTCATAGGGAGCCACCCACATGTCAAGCCACCTAAAAAATTTCATTTCACCTGAGGTAAGTACTCAGTGATTAAAGGAGTGGCTGATGCCCAACCGACAGCATTAAAGCTCAATATGATACGAGGTATAAAGCACATACGAGCTCCCATTACAACTCGACAGTAACTATGTCTCTATCTTGCACCATTTCTGAGATATAGCAAGATATTGGTTGAAAATCGCTGATTGTAACCTACCTCATCTCTATTTGATGCCCCCATTGGAGGTGACCCCATTGGAATTTAGACGAGATCTTTGGAACCAGAAAACTAGAGAGCCTAGGCTATCGTATGGCATCCTGCATTTAGCCATTGTAGTACAGTGTCGGCTTGTAACAGACTGACGGACGGTCAGACACACGACGACAGCATATACCACGCTAGCGTAGCGTGGTAACAAGTGAATGGACTAATGTACAAACAGACAGCCCGAAAACATAATGTCGGATGGCAAAGGCATAACAATCATCAACTGTCTCATCTCTTCTTAATAAACCAATCCTAAGGAATAGATGTCAGACCAGCTCTGTTACACCGGTACCTTGACATATTGGATGTGAAAAGACAGTGATAATAAATTAGCCAAGTGAAGGACTGATGGTCGACTCTTCACAACTGACTTTTCTGCATAAAATTTTCTGTTTTTTTGGGCCTCATGCCCCCAATTCCCACATGACACATAAACTAGTACAAATATCAAAAATACGGACCGACGAAATTTAGACATTGTGCCCTAGTTTAAGAATCAGTGGTCAGTTGCCACCTCCATTGTAAATGGTGTAGAAGATAGCTGTTGAAAATGAAAGGGTTTCCAACTGTCAAGGGCTCGAAACCTTGACCTTGGATCGGGTCATACTGCATACCGTCGTGCATCACTCATCGACGTCTACCTACAAGCCAAATTTCAGTGAAATCAAAGAAACGTTTTGTGTACATACGGACGGACATTTGAGTACAGATGTGACACAGCCAGCCAAAATCCGCATCCATCGGATGCAGATTTCACGTGCAAACTCCGTTGGATGCGGATTTGTCGCGCAATGAAACTTAATGCCAACTATTATAGCTACTGTGATTCAACTTAGTCTTAGTTACTTGAAATTAAACAGTTACAAACAAACTAGCAGTGAATAATTGACAAAAAAAAAAAAATAATCATAAACTTGGACCAAAACAAAAATTTTGGAATCTGTCATGATCGGATTATAAGTATCCGACGGATTCGGATTTTGGAAAAAATGTCGGATTCCGTCGGATTTGGATTCGGATTCTGTCACATCCCTACATTTGAGACCTACTTTATTAGATGGACTCAAAAGAGTCGACCTAAAAATAGTAGAAACCAATCTTTCGTTAATTAAAAGTGACAGAAAGAAGCAACGTCAACGCGACTCACTGGGGCCGATGAGCTGTGCACTGATTGTTGATGACTGCTGCATGCAAACCACACCGTGGATGAAATAGCAATCGACCGGCCGACAGTGGCCGCTCACTGGGCACAGCCACTGTCTCACCTAGAAACAAACTCAGCCTTGTAACAATAACCCTCACAGTGCAACAACATGCACGGACATTCTATAATATCCAGATATACAGACAAACTTCGTTACTGACAGGGACGTACTGGATTTCAGCTCCGGCTCAGGCAAGTCTGGAATCTGGCGGTTTTTTGGTGGAATATCCGGCCAAGTCCGGATCTGAAAAAATTAGTGGCCGGATTTGCGGGCCCACATGGGGCCACTATAAGCAAAACAATCACAGACAACAGCTTGATGCCAACACTTTCAACATATTGTGCAGTATGTGGCATTTTATGCTGGCTTTGTCTAGCAGTAAGTGTAATATAATGGCATGGTGTCCATCCATCCGTCTGTCCATCCGTCCCATCTTTTTACCGGCCCACCTAATAGGCCAGTATTGCTTTGCTCGTGGCATCTGTTGTCTGTCGGCGTCATCTGTAATGCTGCCAACAGACAAACGGGCCGGCCGCCAGGCGCGTGGGCGGTCGGCCGCTGCCGTGTCGGGAGCACAAGCTATCGAGTGGCCGACGCTGCGTGGAGGGCCAGTATGGTTACGTCCCGTTAAGGCGACACCTTGTTTCTAATGTTAACAGAGTGTGTGATGTATTTTTTCTAATGTTGAAAGAGCCTGTTGTGCAAATGCAATGTGACTCACCAGGGGGAGGCACGTGACATGGCCAACATACATTTCCGTCCGAGTATTACAAGGACGGATACACTTGTTTTTGGTTATTTCCTGCATCTACTGCTGCCAGCGGCCTATGATAATTCAAGAAAGAATCTTCCCCACTCCACTCACTGGCAAAGACCTTGCAAATGTAATCCAAGTACCTGAACCAGTACAAGTACTGTTGCTGATACAAGCTGGAGTACACCAACGGTTTGTCACCAACTTACAATGTAAATATCTATTCAAAAGCATGCATTATTATTGAGAAAAGTTAAACCTTCAAATGTAACATCATTCTTTCAATTCAGATGAGTTTATTTACAAAAACAATGCATCATTTCGCTGTTCACTCTAACCAAGCTCAAACATAACATACTGTTCACTCACCTCCGTCAACCTGGCTATCTATCTGATGCCGAGTCACTTCGTTAGTTATGTTGTTATCGCGGCACGGCCGACTTCCTATGGCAGTATCAGTATTGACATCAATAACCGTCACCTGGACGGCCATGCCATAGAGATCAACAACACCCCACACCGGCTGAGGCGTTCGAGTCGTTGCTACACCTTGATCAATGCCGTTTATAAAATAGTGAAGAGCTCCGGAGGATTCGCGAACCAACCCAATCCGGTCCCCCACCTGAATATACAGTTAACAAGTACGTTTATCAAACTGAAACACTGCTACTGAGAAACCACCAAAGTTGCAACCCACAATGGACAATATGTGTTCCCTTCAGTGGGATGGCTCGCCCATTAAGTGGTTAGGACATTGGACTTGCAACCTGACGGTCATGAGTTTGACTCCCAGCCGCTATACTTAGGCAAGTTGTTCACACATATGAGCCTCTGTTACCAAGCAGTATATACTGGTACCGGCCACAAGGCGGTGATGCATTACGACTGGGAAGGTAACCGCAGGTTTGGCATCACAGACTGTAGTGTTTTATCCACCTAAGGGCTCAAAGGCCTAAGAAAGGGGAATGAGCTCCTTACCTATACACTCCTAAACAGTATGGCTAACCTTTACCTTTTTTGCAGTGTTTTGACACTGGTGACAGTGAAGGTAGTTGATTAGTTGGAGTTTAACGTCACTTTTCAGCACAAATATGGCTATATCGAAGAATAAAGGTCAGGGGTGGAGAGCTATGCCTACCAGTGAAGGAAGGCCAGCGATATATTAACCTGAACCCTGGCCACCTTTTTGTTCAGCAGCCACCCAAAAAAGAAAAGGGATTAAGAAGCTCATTTAATTTTAAGTTATTATGCTAGCGCCTACAACAGGGAGAGACAACTATCACACCTCAAGACAAAACTAAATCAGATACGACAAAAAGAGCATGCATCATTAACTAAAAAATACATATAACATAAAATCAACACAAAAAAATAAAGCCAGGTTTAGTCGCCTCCTACGACCTCCGG
>Ga0209363_1000474_pt1 | contig 15676 bp, 9 predicted proteins | sample WorMetexBAHAMAS3_FD_187385 | JGI IMG/M metagenome (GOLD analysis project Ga0209363, IMG submission 187385) | Marine gutless worms symbiont microbial communities from Max Planck institute for Marine Microbiology, Germany - Inanidrilus exumae... | ecosystem: Host-associated > Annelida > Digestive... | reverse complement strand
TTACAAGGATGAATTGTTCATGACCAGTTCCCGTCTGTGGAGTTCTCACAAGTGGAAATTTTAGGGATTCAGGGAGGAATTGTGACTGCAGATTAGCAGACTAACTGTTGAAATGGTGATATTTTAGCAGATTTAGCTTAAACTAACGTTTACCCGTCCAAAGGCTGGCTGGGAAGTCGGACCACTAAACTGGACTCAGGAGCACAAAGCGTTTGATACGGTCCCCCATCGAAGGCTACGGGCCACGCCCCAGGCCAGTGCGCGATTGGCCCGTGCCGCTGTCGTACCACAGGTGAGCATGCAGGCGAGCGCACGAACTCGGAACGCAGGCCAGCGTGCGTCGCCCATGGGGACTTTCTTGAAATGGGCAATTTTGCACCGTTTTCCGAATTTTTACACATCGAAATTTTCCGGATGTTTTTTCCGTTCACGTCTGCCTGTGACCCCTATGAACCGTGAAAAGTTTCATGGAAATCGGTCCGTACATTTTTTAGAAATCCAGAAGACACTCACACAGACGCTTTATATATATAGATAAAGATTGTCTGGCCAGGCTATAATGTCATTGCGGTTGATGCTAATCCTGTGTTGCATTGCCGTCTAAGGGAACATCGACATGGAGCACTTTAATCACACATAATACAATGTTTAATTGCATAACATTTCAATGTCCCATTTATTTCAAGTATATCGTTTGAGTCTTTGTCTTTAAAGGGGGAATGAAATGACGTGATGAAAAGAGTGCTTGATGCAAAAAAAAGATTGTCAACTGCTCACATGGATTCAAACATTTTTACCCGCATGATGCTAGCTAGCACGAGTATTAGTCTGCTGCAAAGTGTTATTGTGGAGGCAAAGTTGTAGCTACATCATTCCTCTATCTAACGGTCCATAGACGGATTGCGGGCAACGTCCCCATCTACCTAAAATTTGTGCTCAAAGTGACCCACCCCTTCACCTGCCTTTGTGGCCGCCATGTGCAGTAGAGCGTGACACGCTCAGTGGCTAGGTTCGACTCAGCCCAGGCACGTCCGCATGCCAAAGAATTATGTTTAATAATTCCTGTGCACATGATGAACAGGGAGTTAATCCCGGGCAGGTAAGAGAGTACGACATTGCTGATGCCTTGATTAGCAGCATCAAGATATCAGCCGCTCTGACGTGAGAGCTGAAGCAGATAGATGTGACTAAATGTCCTGGCTGATGCTGCAGAAGTGTCAATCAGGTGGCCGGGCGCTGAACGGCAGACCGATGGGGGTATCGCTGAACAAGTGCCAGTCCGGGCTTAGTCAGACAGCAGTCCGCGCCTAGTGGGGGCACGTTTAGCAATACCTGACAAGCTGCTCAAGCCTACTTTCCCTCCTTCACCCTACATAGTGCTGACACTACACACACCTGTCAACTCCCCTTCTCTCCCTGGGCGGGCGCATTGGACCGATTCAGAAGGCCTCAGCACTGGAGTCCAGAGTAGGCTGGACCCCTGCCCACATAGAACGAATGACCTACCCCTTCAGAAAATGCCAATTTCGCTGTGAGAGCCAGCGAAAAATGTCATTTATCACTAATAAGAAGTTGACAATGCGCTTTCCATTGAGCCATAGACGAACGCTGTGTGTTACCCCTAAGTCTCCCAAAGTGTGTCTCAAGACGAGAATTTATACATTTGGCGTTGCCTTTCATATCTTCGTTGCAGGTAATTGTAGACACTTCATATTCGGCATGTATGTCGAATATCGCAAGTACCAGTCTACACATGACAAACCGTCTCTGAATTGGGCGTGGTCACGTCACGTGACCCATTTTAAATTTTTGTTGTGCCATGGTGGACACAGTTGCCTAGGGTTAGGATTAGATTTGCTGCTTGTTGTTGAAGTTAACCACTGTTGCTGAAGTGTTTATTAGTGTTTATTTCCATCAGTGGACAAGGACACCGACTGTGTACTGTACTGTACAGCTGTGCATCTCCAAAGATGCGTGATGCTATTCAAGGCATGCTGTCAATGAGCCGCGGTTCTCGTCTGCTGCCCGGCACGTCACTGCTGCGTAGTCATTCTTCCTCCGAAACTTCACATTTCATCCGACGAAGGTCGTCAGTATCCGCAGCAGACGATATTGACAAGAAACTGATGTCATACTACAATGACAGTGAATTTGGTACGTCTTGGCTACACTGTAGATCGGGAGTGAGCAAATTTTCACAAAGAGCCACGTAACAAATACATTAAATTTATTATAAAAATTGTGTAACTTATGCTCATTTCGACCAACTAATTATTTAACAGTCTAAAATTCTACAGAATTTTAGTGTCACCGATATTACTTGATTAATTTTAACATTAGTTGCATTTCAACTTTTATACTGAATAATCTGTGTATTTTTATGTGGCGTCATAGACTACATAAAATTCACTGCTGCGGGCCATTTTTTTTCTCATGCCGCTGTATATGCAGTATCGTTATTGTGTGTGACTTTCTAGGTGGGGTAATGTGCAGTTTCTGTACTTGGTGTACGTGTAATAAACTCCAAACAGAAGTCATGAACGTTCCAGGAATCTGTGGCAAATACACAGGGTCTTCGGTCTCTGCAATTGTGGCTCAGTGACTCTTCAATGATATTTATTTATTTATTTGTTTGTTCATTTAGCAACATAAGGGCCAAGAGGCCGCCTACAATGTACATACCTACAAGTAATGAAATCAGTAAGTTATATATACGACTGCTAAAAAATAAAACATCAAATATACAAGTATACAAGTAGAATATACAATTACAAACAATATATGAAACTGTTATTCAAAATCTATGTAAAGCTAACTTTATTACAGTGACGCAGCAACTGCTCAGATGTTAAAGAAAACTTACAACTAGCTAGGGAGTTAAAATCAGTTTCATGTGTTGGTAGTTCGTTCCACATAGTCAGAACTCAGTACGGATAACTGTTGTATCTGATACTGCTTTTACAGGTTGGTAGGTATAGTTGGTATTGGTGGCGGCAGCTGTTTCTGTGAAAATTAGGAATGAAAAATCGCATTTGAGTGTCAGCTGTAGAGGGGACTTTACGTATAGTTTACATGCTTTCATAGCATGCTTGCGATGTGGAAGGTCATGCGTGTGAGTGTGTTATGTATTTGCGTGCAGTTTATCCATCACTTGATTTGTCAGACAATGAGGAGGAGACAAAGTCCAGAGTTGTTGAGAAACGAGATGAGTCGTGGAATCCACGAGGTACCTGGTAATAGTAGTAGTTGTAATAGTTACAAGAGTCAAAGAATTGTGACAAACTGAATCACGTGTCGCGCTCTTATTGACCATTGATTGATGCCTTTTGCTGCATACATTGCAGCAGAGACTCCCAGTGCTTTTCAGCGGGCTGGACAACTCCCAAAATTACCCGCACTTTTCCGTGGGGGACCTCGACCCCCACCTAGTACATGGTTCCTTGGGCCCATGTGAGTCATCCTCCAAATGGCATCTTGATTGTTCAGCCGTTTTTGCAAGGCTCATCTGTGTGGTCATTACACAGACGTACAGACCACGCTACGTGTGACATCTGTAGCAGTAGGCCGCATCTTATGCATTGCATGTACATGATGCAGCCTAATAAAAAGGTAAAGGCTTCCCATATGCGTTACCAAGCAGCGGACGAGCGCCATCTTGAAAAATTGAAAAATGGCCATATATCTGCAACGGTTTGAACAGTTGGCATGAAATTTGGCATGGTGACGCACACTGTCTCTCCAAACTATAACGGCCTTTTAAATTTCGAACTTATAAGATGGCGGACAGCCAGTATTGTTCAAATATAGGATAGCACACGGCCGTTATTTTAAAAATTTATATCTCTGCAATGTTCCCTGACCCATTCCAAATTCAGAAATTGAACAGGCAAGTATAGACATTTGACATTATATCTTAGTAATAAAGCAGCAAATATAAATGGTAAAAACTGGCCAGTTTACAACCAATTGCAAAGGCGACGTAGTCGTAGCTCTAAAACGGCAAATATCACTTTGCTAGGACTCCACCTAGAACGTTAAGCACGCCCAGCACCAGAGAAGTCCTGTCAAAAATCATAACTCACTACGACTGTGACTGTAGCACAGAATAAGTGGCCATTTTAGCAATACCAATAGAGCTTAGACCCATCAACTGCCATATGACTTTGCTGGTAAGGGCGTGCTTAACGTTCTAGGTGGAGTCATACCAAAGTGATATTTATGTGTCGTAGCGTCTTTAGGTTACCTCGTGCCAGTTTTTTACATTTAGTTTTTTTGGTACCAATACCGTCAGTGATTGGCTGGGAGTCTCTGAAATTACACATTTTGTGTTATTGAGACGTTAAACCCTAACTCAGTCATTGACTTAGTTGTCTGACTCAAATCCATGATTCAACAAGTAATTATACACTGTGGGGCATAAAAAACACACCAAAATGTGTTTTGCCATAACTTTCATAAATCTTGACAGATTTTGAACAAATTTGGCAGAGTGCTTCTTAAATGAATTTTTCATAAAGCAGTGCAAACAAATGTCACCTGAACCGAGTACCAGCTTCGTACTATCTGCTGAAACTTGAAAGTCAGTAAAGTCGCTAATACAACTGTAACGTAGGCTATATTTGTTTCTTCAGGCATTTTAGATGAAGGTCCTCGTGGATTATTCTACCTACTGTTCTACGACTCTCTCCAGTTTTTCGATCTGACGAGTTGTTCAGTGAGTTTGCGGGGCATTCTCCTGGCTGAGTACAAGATCTGGTATGGTATTAATGTTCTCTGGAGTACGCACTGAACGTGGTCATCCGCTGCCTGGCTTGCGACATTAATACCATACAAGATCTTGTACTCAGCCAGAAGAATGCCAATCAAACTCACCAAACAACTCGTTAGACAAAAGAGAAACTGGAGCGAGTCGTAGAACAGTAGGTAGAATAATCCACGAGGACCTTCATCTGAAATGCCTGAAGAAACGAATATAGCCTTCGTAACAGTTGTATTATAGTGACTTTCAAGTTTCAGCAGATGGTATGAAGCTGGTACTCGGTTTAGGTGACATTTGTTTGCACTGCTTTATGCAAAATTTATTTAAGAAGCAATCTGCCAAATTTGTTCAAAATCCGTCGAGTTTTATGAAAGTTATGGCAAAACACATTTTGGTGTGTTTTTTATGCCCCACAGTGTACAAACTGTCATCTGTGGTTGTGTCATGGTGCTGAGGTAACTGGACTGCCTGACAAATGACAAGGTAGAGAGTTTGACTGACAGTTGTCTTGCTGTACCATAAAGACTCGGCACAGTTTGCCACGCATCAAGCAGTATAATGTGATACCAGTCAATATTGTAAGTCACTGACTTCACAATGCATTCAGTTTTTGAAGGAAGCAAGCTGACATAATGTTACAGTTCGTGGGAACAGTTGATGTGGTAGTCGAGACATTCATTGTTATCAGAATGCCATGTATTTGACGCTGTCACTGGTTGAAATGGTTTGCGTTACAGCCAGATTAGCTCCTAGTTTGCCGAGGCCAGAACGTCCACAGCGGCAAGGCGTCCGTCGTGAATCGGTGGAGAACAGTCTTGCTGCGGCTGCTGCTAAGCTGTCTAACATGCCAGTAAGCTGTGCAGTTGATCCAGTAGAAACTACTAATACAGTTGGCACGTTCAACGTCGGTAAACTCATCACTTCAAGGCTTGAGTGATATAGTGAATGTGGGGATTTTTCAGAGCATCAGCACGCTTTGTGCAATGCGACTTTCCTGGCACCAGCGTGACTTGTGTAGTAGGATTCCAACACCGGTGGCTCACCAAATACACGTAGTCCCGGTGCAAGTTCTGCTTCTAACGACCATTGTCCATGTGAACATGGGTCAGCCAGTTCAACTCAGTTTTGTTCCTGCATTTGTTTCAAAAAGAATGTTTGGCAATAAATGGCACAGGATTTTTATGTGACAGGCATCCACCCCGTGTGGGATCGGGGCAATCCCCCTTATCCCTTCAGTTCCCCACTTCACCACTTTCTACTCTATCCTTTAGTATCATTTACTTTCCCTTACTCGCTTCGTCTGTTTTCTTGCTTTTCCATCCATTCCCATTCTACCAGAATAGTCCCACTCTGTTTCCAGGCCAGATGTCATAGGAAATGACTAAATCTGGTTTAGTTTTTCTTCGTGTTGATTTTATGTTATATGTATTTTTTAGTAAACGATGCATGCTTGTTTTTGTTGTATTTGATTTAGTTTCGTCTTCTGGTCAACTATCAAGTTGTCTCCCTCTTATAGGCGCTAGCGTAATAATTTAAATGAGCCTCTCAATCCCTTTCCCTTTTTGGCTGGCTGCTGAACAAAAAGGAGGTTAATATATTGCTGGCCTTCCTTTACTGTGTAGAGGTAGCTCTCCACCTGAGCTTTCGTCTCTGATATAGCCATATTTGTGCTGAAAAGAGACGTTAAACTCCAACTAATTAACTAACTGCCGGACACGCAGCCAACAGTTCCAAGCAGAATAATCACCCTTGGGCTTCCTCCTTCCTTCGTTCATCACCTCCTCACTCCTCAAGAAAGGCACATTGCTTCCCATATGTCGGCTGTCCTTATTCTAATGTGCTTGCATCAATTACAGTTTATAGAACAAAAATAAAAATAATAACCTTGTAGTTACTTGTATATCATTTCGTTGATGGAAGTTATTTTATGAAAGAAATAAGATTGCTGTTTGATATTGAAGCTGAATGTTACGAATTGTTGTGAGCCTCGGACCGCAGTGTTTTCTGAGATAATTGCCATTGTCTGTACTAGCCACGGAAACGACTGTATGTGAAACGGAAGTTTAAGCCAGCAAAGAAGACGTGCCTTACAGTGGACACCAGTGCGCGGCCGTCTACGTCATTTAGCCTCTCTGCAAGTGCTCCAGGTATTAATATGGCTACTAGTGAAATAGTGCAACTAACTACAAGTTATGTTATTGATGAGTATCAAAATGAATCGGTTTTGTGGAATCTTGAATTGGGCACGAGAACCATAGCATGCGTCAACAACTCCCTGTAAGTTTAATCAAGATCACTCAAGCCGTTCATGAGATATCGTGATAACAAGACCTGTCTGGACGAACGCATGGACAAGCAAGCAAACAAACGAGGCAGACGGACAGCCTGCAAACAGTGTCTGTCAGTGGCAAAGGCATACAAACTAAACCCATGTTTGGTCGCCATCTGGCGTCAAAATAATATGGACCTAGGACCCACATACAGCAACTTGCAAGTACTAACAGTGGATGTACAATACCTTCGTTCCTCATTACGTTAATGTGTATGTCATTAGTCACGTGACATCAATACTGGTCACTGATTGGCTGCAGCATTGCAGCAAATTGCATGTGTTTTGCAGCATCCTGGCATGTGAAGATGTTGTGCAACAGTCTGATTTGTCGATATATTTATTATGCAACAACCCACATCAAATTGCACAAATGGAATGTGGAGATAAGTGTTGACAAGATGTATGATGTTGTTTTGTAACTTTGGCCATGTGTTATTTTCAGCGTCAGTGATGAGTCCTTCATTGACCTCAGCTCATCCTCGATCACTTCCAAGTCCTGGAAAAAGTAAGCTCTAGTGACGTCTGCAGTGTTATTTTTGCTTCTCATACTGGGATGATGCACAGATTAGCGGTTATAATTAATGGCTAATTTGCATGCTCCAGGTTTTTATAAGTTTATCAAAATTTGATTAATGGGATGAGTTTTGTTGTTGTTGTGAAAACTTGTATGTACGTTAAAAATGTGTGCATAAATCTGTACAACTGCTGGTGTTATATCGCTGTATCATGTGCTTTTGTCTGAGTGCATAGAAATACTGAAATGTACTAATGTAATTAATCTTTACAGTCCCTAATTTCCTGTTGTCAGTTTAATCAGAATTCTGAAAACTGATGTTGCATTGCGTTGCCATTGCCGCCTGACAGTGTCAGCAAAAATATTATGTGTATCCGCCGCGTGCGTCCGTTCGTTAATCCGGACAGATCTTGTTACCACGATATCTCGTGAATGGCTTGGGCAATCTCATTGAAACGTACAGGGAATTATTCAATAGCCCTCACTGATGACCTGGTTAGATTCTGGAGGTCAAAAGTCAGGGTCACAGCAGGCTGTTGAGGTGGCAAAAGCATTCACGTCGATGCTGGGGCGTCAAATTCCATCTAGTTCCATACTAACAATTCGTTTTGTGACTGCTTGAATGTTGGAGATGTGGTACTGTTTGTGGCAGTTGAACGACTATTCAGTGACAGTTTTCTGCTGTTTGTTGATATTGTTAGTTTAATGGCAGATTTAATCCGAAAGCCCCACCACTTACACTCCATTTTAGCCCACATGGCATCGCGATTCCGAAGGGCTTATATTTTACTGCTGTGGTTTCTTCTTTCTTTTTTGACGCCTGATCTCTGAGGTCACTGAACGGATCTCAACCAAACTTGGACACATATTCACTCATGACTGCTATTTGAATTCCCCTGGCATTTACCCCCACGGGCTGGGGGGGGGGCAAAAAACACTTTTGAGACTTTTAACTTAGACTGAACATATCTCTGCAATGGAACATGATATCAACAATCGGAAAGAAATCTGTCAATCTACAGGAACTCTCCTACATGCTCCCAAATTTGGTGAACTATGGTCCGGAAACGGCTGAGAACGGATGGCGAGTTTTTGCCCACCCCCTAAATTTTCGCATTGGGAGACACTGCCAGCCTTACCGCATGTACGTTATATAACAGACAGCAGGCAAACTTTGGCACATGTTATGTATAGTGGCACGAGCTTTACAGTCTCGAACAATGGAATGCCAGGCGGGCTCACGCTGGGCTTTGCCATGCATCTAGTTGCTGTATTCTCTTCAGATTGTCCAACGTTTCTGTACGTCCAGCTGTTGCATTGCTTATTCATAAACAGTTTGCATACATCTGTGTCTGCAGCAAGGAAGCTGAAGAAGGGCATGGCAACTGCCAAGCAGAGGCTCGGCAAAAAGCTCAAAATACACAAGATGATTTTCTGAATGTAAACTGATGACAGTCATCTCATAGTGCAGCCGACCATGTTACTTGGCTACATACTGGACAGTAGTTTGCACATAATGATGGTAGATATTTAGTCAGTTGCTGTGTCTAATGCCACGACCATCCTGCCTTCAACTCAGCTGCTTGTAACACTTGATTCTCGTTAACTTTAGTAATGTCAGTAAGCAACTTCGTTCATGGAGTACATTGCATCCATCCACCCTGTTTACGATTGTATATTTCATTATTGTAACACATAAGATTATGCTCATGTATATACTGGTTAGTTGATATTCTTTTTCATGTTTGGTAATTTAATAAAATGTTAGTGTCACTGTTGCCCGTGCACACGTTTTAGAAAGTAGTTTGTTAAATAATCCATTTCTGTGTGTCACCAGCGGACTGCTGTGGGTGCATTGTTGGTAGTTAGATGGGATCAGATGCTAGGCCATCAAGAGTTGCACTAGAACAAAATTTGTTTGCAATTATTGCAGCCTGATTGTGTAAACACACACACATACATACACTACTACTTGTACCCACAGTTTGTGGCAGTTCTTAAATGCCATACCTTATGTATAACTTAAATATCATACCTTTTGTATAACTGCTGAGTTTTTCTTTGTGCATTTTCATTTAGGTACAAGTTGATTGTAATGTTGTAATATTACTGTACTGACTTTGAGTGTATGCAGGTATCAAACTAGCGCCTCACATTGGCTGATACAATTCTGTAAGTTGTCTTGCACTGTTTAGCAATGCTATGAAGCCTTGAAGAATATTGTTTTTTAATAGCAGTATCAGTATTGTACATATTTTATTGCAAAGAACTGATTAACTGCAACTTGAGTGTTCAGTATTATGACTGATATTTGTTTTGCTGACTACTTTGGTGGTACAGATAGAGTGACTGGTCTGCTGTCTGTGTGTGTGTGCATGACAACTTTGAAATGAAATGACATGTGACCCAGATGTCTGGCGTGGTGGTTCACCGTGACCTGATCTGGGTCATGTTCACAGATCTAGGTCATAGGTCAAAGTTCAGTCACAGGTGGAAAGAAATTCACAGGAGCATTTTGGGCTATGTTACAGTGAGACAGAGGCACATCGGCTAAAATGCAGACCTGAATTTGAAATTGTAAATAAGTAACCCCCACCAGCAGGTATTTTGCTGTGTTTGTCAAGTTGTATGTGCTAAAATGGTTTCATGTGACTTTTGAGCGACGCTTTTATAATTGACAATAAATTAATTAATCTCCGCCAGCTAGACTGGCATATGTTGTGTGATTCAGGCTATAAATGAGACACATTTGCCTTGAAAACTTACATAGGCAGGATTGTAACCTGTTTGTGTTAAAATCCAACCAGTCATCTAGGCGGAGATGATTGTTAGCACATGTGTTGGTAAACATACATGTGATGTGCACATAGGCTTCATTTTAGGGGGTATGATGGGTACGCGTACCCCCACTTTTTGTAGTGGGGTACCATACCTCCCACTTTTTAAGAGCTGCCACAAGAAAAATTACGATGCAAATCCAAGCGTTTAGCACTGAACAAGACAAATTGTCAGATTGCAGCAAACAGCGCTCGTCGATTACTATACACGCACGTCTATGGAGTGCGGTGGTGGGCAATAGGCAGTGAAATGCCAGTGATCAAGCCTGTAATCTGTCGACTCGTGTATCTATGATGGGCTCAGTCAATGAGTTACCTCCACCCTTTGCTGCATCTGGTGTGTCAGTCTGCGCGCTGTGGTTGATTTCAATTAGTCGCGGTTACCTGATGGAGCGTCATGTTGCTAGTAAGGTTTGTTGCCACCAGAGCCGTTCTTTTTGGTTCTAGTAGGCACCAAATCACTTGTCGGTTGGAGCTTCACCCCATACCCCAGTAGGGAGCTTACAGCGCTCCCCCTGACCCTCTAGCAGGAAGGAAGAGGGAACAGAAGGGAGGGGAGAGGGAGAGATGGTACCCACATTTTTTAGCCCAAAGTGACACCAATGGATATGCACTCTCGGTTAACTCATGGCTACTGCTCGTTGATTGTCAAATCAAAAGTGATTTGTTGGGTGTGGATTAAGCAGTCACATGCTGAGCAAGCATTCATAAAATCTTATGGAAACAGTTTAACTTAATCAAATAAGTCTTAAAATCTGTCTGGGCATGCCAATCGGTCAGCAAAATGATTGGTCACATTGAGTTGGGATTTTGCAGTGTTCATACTTGTCAAGAAGCTGGTCAGGGACTGCTGTGTGTGCCGTGTACGGAGGCTGTTACAGCTGCGTTTCCTACCGTGCTGATATTTTTGAGAGCAGTTTGATATATGTATCCCCGCGAAAGCGAGGGAATATGTTTTCACCGGCGTTGGTTTGTCCGTCTGTGTGTCTGTGTCGATCTGTGACCACAATAACTAAAAAGATTGTGGACGGATTTGCACCACATTTTATGCGAAGGTTCCTATGGGGAAAGGGAAGACCAAGTTCATGTTTCGTTATGATCGGTAGAGGGATGTGGATGTAACAGTCAAAAAACTCCGTAAACCGGCGATTGTTTACAAAATAGCTGTCAGGAAATTCGAAACTAGCGGGCCGCAAAATAGTAGGTGTGGCAAGTGTTACCAAGTGTGGGCGACAAAAACGCTTTCGCGGGGATTTGTATTCTCTCAGAGTACTTTCCATCTAGTTAATGTGTGAATTACAAAGATAGTCTGCTGCTTCAGACAATTTTCATCGTTGCACAGCATATATTATATTACATTATACTATATTGATAAATGTCTATTGTGTAAATAGCCGTCATATTTTTGCTGTAATAGTTTGCTGACGTGTGTTACTAGTTTAGGTTTTTATTACTGCACTAGCAAATTGTACTGGGCTGTTTCGCTTGAAGTGACACTGTTATACATTTTCTTGAAACTAAAGTACTCCATTAATGTGAACATGCAGAAGGCTTTTAGTAATTTATTAAAATAATTTATTGAAACAGATAACATAATTAATAGGTAAAGATGGTGAAATGTATCCACAGTTTTCATTAGGTCGACTCAGACGAGTCGATCTGATGAAGTGGGTCTCAAATGTCCGTCCGTCCGTGTGTACATACGTACGTCTGTCCGATCACAACAAGTTTCTTTGATTTCAATGAAATTTGGCACGTAGGTAGAGGTCGATGATTGATGCATGACGGTATGCAGTATGACCCAATCCAAGGTCAAGGTCACGAGCCCTTCAAATTTGGAAATCCTTCCATTTTCAAACACTATCTTCTCCACCATTTACAATGGGAGCTGGCAACTGACAACTGATTCTTAAACTAAGGCACAAATGTCTAAATTTTATCGGGCCGGATTTTTGATATTTGTCCCAGTTTTTGTGTCGCGTGACTTTGAACCTGGCAGACACGTCAGTTGCGAAGAATCGACGGTCAGTCCCGTACAGGGCTAATTTATTGTAAGATTAACGTGACAAAGCTGTGCCACAAATTTTTTTGTTTCATGCATAATATTACTGTACCTTGCAAATTTTCTTTGCATATTTGATTTTTGAAATCACCATTAGAGTAAAGGTTGTACATTTTGCTACAGTAGAATATGCACGATGTTCTGGTATTGTTATGTTATTTTAAGTCATTATTAAACTTCACACAGAGTATTCTTGCCTCATGGTGCATGTTTTGCATATGATGAATAATAAGAGGGGCATCAAACTAAGACTGAAGCAGGCTTGGATTTTTTCAAGACTGTGTACTGTACAAATAGTTTGGCAACATTAACTTAAGGTTTCAGTAAAAAATACTGATGATTTTGAAATGCAATGTCACATCTCAGTGATCACAATTATCATCACATTGTCAAGTCTGCGGCTCCGCGCAGTTATTAACTAAAAAACAGTCAAGTGAGGTAAATTGTCTTCTGCGTTGTTTCATCTCTGAAACGAAATTGTTTTGCTTTATATTTTTTTGTATTTAGTCGGCAGTCATTGAGTATTACTTTGGCCTGACCATCCAACGAACGATGAAAGCTGAACTTCTCCAAAATCAAAATCAAAGTTACTACAAAGACTGTAGGACTCAAGACTGACTTCACGATCCAAGATGAGACTGAAAACAGCATGTTGTTAGTTCTCAAGACCACAGCGATATAACCTACATTGTGTTGAAAGCGCCGTTAAACTCCAACCAACCAACCATCAAGACCACAGGCATATCCACAGTTTAAAAAGTGGGGGCGAATCATGACGAGCGCGAGGAACGAGGCGCCGAGAGTGTGGAGTGTCGGGAGCGGGTTGTCCCCCTCCCCACCAGGAGATGGGTCTGGATAGGGGGCTATCCCCTCCCCAGAAATTTTTTTTAGATTTTTGAGCTCAAAATGGCAAGTTTTGGTGCATTCTGTGAGCTAATTTTATTGCAGTTGAACTGGCTGGTTTACACGCATAAGCCGGTAAGTCTAGACTTTGGCTTGTAAAACCTGCTATTGGATCATTGAGTGTCAAAAAAGTGGGGGAATTTTGCATGACTTCCCCCTCGGCCTGAAATCTGGGGACACGTCCCCTCTATGGATACGCCACTGCTCAAGACCAACAATGAAGTTTGAGAAATCCCAAGCCTGCATTTAGATAAAAATGTCGCAGTTTGTGGCCTTTTGAGTTGCATTCCAACGTGGTGACTTTTGCATGGTTCAGACTACAGCATATAACGTGCTAGTACGTACAGCAGTTGTTGTTAATGACAGTAATTAGGTCGTGAAGATAGCAACACTGGTTTTCCCAGCATCTCAGCAGAAATAGGGTCCTACCGTCCTAGTGCATTTAGAGCATGCAGTTTCTGCCCCAGTAATACTAATGGCATTATTTACTGTGATGAAACACCCGCAAACAGTCTCGTAGCAGCGTAGCTCAAATACACCTAGACTGCTGGCCCGGCCACTGACTTTGCCACTAAGCAAAAACACTGCCGTATGACTGTACTGAGGTGTACTTTGTTATATGCATACTGTGCATTTTATGCACGAATTGAAGGCAGCACTGTATAAAATAAACTAGCGTAAGTCACATGCGCATTTGGTTTTCTGTCATTATTGCGTACTGTATTTTCTTTAGCTCTATTATAGACCTGCTTGCTGTATATGGCTGACGTGTATTGTTTCTGTAATAAAAATTGTTGCTGAAATATTGACATTGTACAAACAATTCCGCTGCTTTCAACGACACTGATATTAAATTGTTTGAATGTCTTTGTTATCTGCTTACACACAGTACTGATGGTTCGTCAGGACTCGGGACATACAGTACTACTAACAGCCGTTAGAAGTGACATTTTATACTCTACATACACCCAAAACAGTGAAGCTTAGATACCGGCAGCTACAGTGGACAGGTGTTATACTGGCTTTGACCTTGATTTGACCTTGATCTGTCTCACATGCATCAAGTTATCTGTCATCACATAATATCTTTGTAATCGACATGTGCCACAAAACAATATGTCGACATGTTTTAGACTAGAGAAATTAGTCTGAATGCAGACATCATATGTCACCTAAATGAAAATAAGCATTACTTAGCATAGTATGCATAAAACATTATTATATTTCCATACACATTATAAATACACATGCGATGATGTCAAGATCGGATATACATTTCCATACTGCAGTTTTTACATCAACAAATATAAACTACATTAACAAGACGTTCGTAGAGCAATCGGTATAGGTACACTGAGTGAGGTCTACCTACTTAAAATTAGCTTCTACGCAATAACAACAACACCGAATTCCGCTGTTGAAAACTTGGCTTTAAAATTTTCAACGCTTGATGCCCGTGTGAGTAGCATGATCGAGTTGGTGCACGTGATTACAGTACGCGTGACAGACAGCAAAATCTCGCAACATTTTACAATGTTTCTCTGTCACCAGTAATCAACTTTCTACGAACAACACAACAAATCCATTACATACGACAGCAGCTGTCTAATACATGCCAACGTATCAACCTGAGCGAAATACACTTTTGAACTATTCTGTTCTTCAACCCAAATACTGTAAAACTCGGATCTTTATTACGTCCGGAGATCTGTCCTTGACATTTTACCATTTTTACCATTTTTTTACCATTCAGTCGCCTGCAGTGTAACGACACACACTGGCTGTTACACATGGTACCCTGAAGACGGGCCGGGCCAGCGGGTACCCCGCCCAACCCCCTCGCAGTATTCAATGCTTGCCTGCCCATCAAGGATCAGAGAACCAACTTGATATAATGTTCGACACGGTGCTATGCTGTAGTTGACAGGGCTGACAAAGACAAGTCGTCATAATCATCCTTGTGATCTCTCTTATAATCGTTGCTCATGTCGACGCACAACTATCGTTTCACTTGCTGTTTCCGCGCGGTGCATGCGATCAAAGTCGATTGATTCTCATTCCGTTCTTCTCGCTCCAAACAACGTTTCCGTGATTTTTTGTCAGTTCGGGGTTGTTGAGATGATGCAGAAGGTGACGCTAGACCAGTCCGGTCAACATGCGCCGGTCGGTGGGTGGAGTCATACCAAAGTGATATTTATGTGTCGTAGCGTCTTTAGGTTACCTCGTGCCAGTTTTTTACATTTAGTTTTTTTGGTACCAATACCGTCAG
>Ga0209363_1000473_pt1 | contig 15677 bp, 11 predicted proteins | sample WorMetexBAHAMAS3_FD_187385 | JGI IMG/M metagenome (GOLD analysis project Ga0209363, IMG submission 187385) | Marine gutless worms symbiont microbial communities from Max Planck institute for Marine Microbiology, Germany - Inanidrilus exumae... | ecosystem: Host-associated > Annelida > Digestive... | reverse complement strand
AGACTGAGGGAGAGTATAAGGGAAAGGGGCAAAAAGGTGTCAGGGAGCCCCCCCCCCCAGCTTCTTCAAACTACTTTAAGCACTGCATAGATAGCAGACCTTTTCGAGCCGAATACGCTTTTGTGGGCATTCCAGACAATACCGCCATCTAGTTTATACTTGTAGCGGCCCCTGTTCGGCCGAACACGCCTAAATCCGCTTCTGCCTGTACACTCCATACAAGAAACCGCCCACATTTTCTGCGACGTCCAACGCCGGTTAACAACGGCAGATAACGCTGACAGACATCACTCAGTCACAGGCGGCCAATCACGATCGACTATGAGTCACGTGACACTAAGCCTGGTCGAAGGCAGGAAGTAAACAGCTTTCCACAGATAGCCGAGTGCGCTTCGAGCCAAATACCACATTGCGGGCATACAGCCATCTAGATTAACGTTCGGTCGTTGGCAAGCTCTCCAGAGTCCAGACACAACTCTGTATCTCCAGCATCAAGTCACTCTAGTAGGCCTACCTAATGTATGACAACGTAATCTCGTACTACGACGTAATGTATTTTGTATGTGCAGAAGAACATCGCAAGGAACTGAAGGCAGCTCACGACAGACAACTGCAGGCAAAAGCTATCGTGGCTATGAACGGCCAACTGAGACCATGGGCGATGATGGGCCACAAACCTTAACAATTCTCGTGATAGACGTACTACTAAAGCAGTACCGTATATAACTGTTGAGATCTGAAGTTTTTACATTCAAACTGCAGTTTTGTATCATCTGTGACAGAGACACCAATGAACGGTTTTTGATAGAATCACAACAGCAATTATTGCAACAGATGTTTGTAATTAAATATTCCATTGGTGGCATCTGCTGCAAATTAAAAAAAAATGAAATTGGCCACATTACATCGATCTGGCCATGGAATGGGAAACTTACCCCGATAAACAGACCGCACCTGAATCTGGTGTGTTTGAACTTTGTTGGTAGGCCATCTCAGCAGCTGCTGAGCTCTTCTTGTTCAATTAACTATAAACTTCGTTACCTAGAAAAGAAATCAAATTCACAGGATGTAAAACCAGTCTTCTGATCTTCAGACCAAGGTCTCGGGTCTCGACAACAATGAAGTCCATTTTCTAAAGGTGTTTGGGTCAGACAGAGACCCAGTGCCAGGGACAGGTCTTGAGGCAAAGGCCTTGGCTCAAGATAGTATGCACCTGACTCAATGGCAAGGTTATAGAAATACACATTACTTACTTAATTACATATCATTCATCACCATCGACTGGACCACATTCACAGATGTAAGCACAACTTCACAATTCACATTACCTGTATTTGTTGTCAATGCTGTCTTTTCCTATGCTAATATCACTGAAATGCTGGATGGTGTTAATGGATGCCTGCTACTTCTGATACGATAGTGGTTGGGGTTTATAAATCTGCATTAATGAGTGCAGTCAGTAGCGAACAGAGATAGATGCTGGTATGCACCACTCGCAGCATCAGCCTCTCAAACTCGTTAGTAACGAAAACGTCCCTTTATTTTGCACAGACATGACGAACCTATATATCACTAATATTTGCTTTTGTCAAAGTTCCTTTCAGTGCATTTAACCGAATCACGATGATTATTTAATTTTTATTTGTAATTTTATTTTCATCCTGAAGGTGTTGATTGTAGACGTCTGATCCTCATTTATAGACCCAGTTGCATAGTCTTGGTCTCGAGACCCAGGTGTCCAGGTCTTGAGACCTTGGCACTAGGTCTTGAATCATTTAGTTTAAGCTCTAGACAACAAGACTGTGTAAAACACATTTTTTTAAAATTTGTCACACTGTTGTGAACTGACATATCAGCAGGCTATGGTGTGCCACGTCTGAACAGTAAAACTTACACAAATTAAACAACGTCGGAGCTAAATGTGTTTTAAGTAAGTCTACTACCATCGCAGCCTACAATAAGCCACAACACAAACAGTTTATGGATCAGTAACTGTCACAGCCAGCTCACAGTTCAACAGCATCGTTCTTCTCTCATCAATCACATAACACACATACATGCTTGCTTCAACGTCTATGAGCCACACAACATCACTTGAATCTCTGTGGGCCAGAGAAGCACAGTTTGAAGATAAATGGTGTCTTGCCACCTGAACAGCACACAAACAAACCGCAACTTTTCTCAGCATCAAAATACATCAGCATCACAGCAGTGACAGAACCATCATTAATGCAGCTTCCATAACAGCAACACATGCCTTTCCCTAATTTAGAACTAACATACTATTAACATGTACTTAAACCATACTTTTATCTGAAAGCCAGTCACCTTTAAATATTAATCTGTAAAAAAATGAAAATTAAAACTTTAGCCTCGAGTGACCTCCAGTACCACAAAACTGAGAAAGGATAAGAATGTGAAAAGACGTACTAATTAAGAAGTACAGAAGTTGGGTCATTAAGAGACAGAGGTAACTGATAGAAATTTGGGAGCTTCGCACCGGAATAAGAAATACTCGATGACTCATAGTAACTGGAGATTGACAAAGACTAGAACTGTCTAACAGTGATGACAGACAGTAACTAATTTCTTCAATTAATCGGGAATCTATCAGCAAAGTTATGCTGGAATAGTTTACTAAGACTTTCTTTGCATCTGAGAAATATCATCGAAACACTGAAGGATGTCAATTATTCATCAAAGAGTGGATTCCATAGAGATAAGCACACAACCAGACAACAATTATGACCATACACTACATAGGTCCGCATACATAATGTGTGTATGTGGTCCCAGCTTCAATGTTTCCACACTATTACATCTCACATATAAGAAACACTACGGCAGCAATCTTCAAATATTTCTTGCAGACCTTCGAAGATGATGATCCGTCAGCTAAGCCATGAAAATGTGTTGCACGTGTGTGTCAATGAAAGAGTAACAAACAACAACTGTAATTTCACTACAGACAAACAAAACTCAACAGCACATTTTACAAAACGATTAATAAGCAAACTGTCACAAACTGGGATTTGATAAAGGCGTGTGGTTTGCCACTGCAAGTGCCTCAATAGCCTCGCCATTGGTCTCCCACTCAAGAAGACCGGTAGAACTGCGCTCACCTATATCACAAACAAATACTCAAGTCAGCTATATAACCAAGATCAGCTAGCACAATGCAATGTGCTGTGTCAGTTGAAATCTTGTCAACTGCTGCACAACTGTATGGAAAATCACACTGAAAAGGCAACACATAAACAACCTTCAAGGTCAATCAAGGTCATCGAAAACAGTGAGATCTAATAGGCCATGTACCACTTCCTATTAGCAGTCTGTAGTAACGACGTCTCTACCGTGCATCATTTTCAAGATATCACCACTTTTGCAGTGTACATGACTGCCGGTGACCTTGAGAAGTCCTTCAGTTTCCACAAAATAATTGAAATTACAAACCACGTGTGATTTTCATTTCATGTGTAAACATCTTATAGTTAACATGTGCTGAATTTACCGAAGTATGGGAGATAAAAGATTTCAAACAGCGGAAGTAACGTTCAAAATCACTCAAGGTCACTGGTGCCACTGTAACTATGTCTCTATCTCGTACCATATCTGAGGCGAGACAGTATCAGTTATTTCAAAAATTGTAAAGAGGTCATGTGCTCTGAACACAAACACTAAGAGTAATCTCGTGTGTGCACTACAGCACTCATCAATATCAATTTGCATACCGAATGCTTAATGTTAGCTTGACCCATTCCAGAAACATGACGTGGGCCTCAAAATTCTATAATGGGTCATGTGCCCTGCTTTCACCGATTTATAGGTGGTTTGTCAACTTAAGGCTAGTACTTGATACGGCCTAACTGTGTAAAATATTTGAAGATGCTAGCTTCAGTCACTCCAAAGACATGAAGGACACGAAATGTAAGATAGGGGCAATTTGCAGTGGTTAGGGTCAATGCACACCATTGGTAATGTCAACATTCAACAGACTGCATATGACTTCCTATTTACATTTCATAAAAACTACGTGTCTGCACTGTACCATTTTCGAGATACAGCGACGAGATCAAGAAGCCTCAAATTTTCCCTACCCCTCATGCTTTGGGGTAGTGATGTAGTGATCCCACTACAAGACATATGGCATCAGAAAACTAGAGTCCCTGGGCTACCATGTGGTGTTGTTTTCCCTTAAGACTTTTCCCTGCCACTTCCCTGACTTATGGTCAATTCCCACCATTTCTCTGACAGCTGTTAAATCCTCTATTATTCTAATACCAACAGGTTTTCTAAACAAGCAGTCACTAACCCTGATTATGGAAAGAAGGCTGATAAAACAAACTGAATAACACACAAAAGCATTAATACAAAAAATGTACGTTCAAGACACCATCAACAAGATTAAAATTTATGATTCAATACTTACTCTTTGAAGCAAAGGTTTTTATCATCGATGGAGGAGTCACATCCAGATCCTCAAACAGCTGCAACAAAAAGACAATATTTTATATTAAACCACAAAATATCTGATGAGCACAGAAGCTTCATCAAGGCTGACCATAGCTGTACATCAATGTAGTTGTACCTCCATGTAGTGCAACTTCGGTGAGAGACCAACGTTGTTACTACTAGGCCAAGTCACCGCTCACCATAGGTTAGAGCAGAGTCGAATTCCACTGCTGGAAATCCTGTATTATGCCTCAGTAATGCCTTATTAGGAGTTTAGTTCCGTATGGTACATTCCAGATCACGACACAAATCCAACTGAATGACCTTGTCCAAAAAATCAGACAATCCGTCCATAAATTACGAGCAATTCTTCTGAATGGGAGACAACCAACCAACCAATGAAACAATAACTAGAACAAAACACAGGCAGCTGTATCGACATGCAGACCCACGCCAGCAACGGCCATAACAGCACGCATCACTGGCAACCGTGCGACCGTGGTGGTTTTCGTAACCGTGTGACCTTGACCTTTTGACCTCTGGGTCGATGCATGCCGAGCGACTACTATAGCTATACGTGTACCAAGTTTGGTGTTGATAGCTCAAGCAGTTTTCCTTTTAGAGCACAGACAGACAGACAGACGCAAGTGAACGCCCTACCCACGCCAGCAGTTATACAGCCGGCATGGGTAAAGACACTCACGTAGCCCTCACTCAATGTCACTCCAACCACTTTAGCAACATATTTCGAGACCCATAAAGGTCTCGGTCTCATCTCGGATAGATAGGCAAACGCCTCGGTGACTGTGAACTATGATCTAATAACTGGTCATTTAGTTCATAACTTATTGGCAAAGACACACACATACACTAGCCAGATTGCACTACCTGGGCCACTAGTGCAGAGAAGTGATCTCGGTCTCGAGACCGTCTGGAGACCCAAGTCTGTCTCATCTCCGATAGATAGGCAAAAGTGTCGGTCTCGTCTCGGGGTCCAAGGTCTCGGCCTCGGACCTTTGTGTTTCGTGTATGTCAGAATTTTGCCTGCATTTTCATCACAAGATTGGATAAAAACAATCACTTTTGGGGAATTACATTGCAATATTTTGAAACACCGACACGGATTGCCAAACCGACCTCCTTAAATACCGAAAAGTGGAAACCGACTGACACCTACTCAAACTACCGACACTGACTCGTCATTAATCTGACCAAGGTCTCGGTCTCTACAACAAGAACGTCTCATCTCGGGATGGAGGTCTCGGTCTCATCTCAAACAGATAGGCAAATATTTCGGTCTTGGGGCCCAAAGTCTCAATCCCTGCACCAGTGGTCAGTATAAATATAACCTCCTCGACACGTGTAAAATAAAGTGATACACAAAAACTGTTATGACAGAAGGTCTGCCATCATAAAAAATATCCGTAAATTATCCAAATAAGCAAAATATTTTTTCACAAATAATATACCACTAACTGAAGTCATAACGATGCATATAAACCAACCTTACGAACAGCATCTTCGTCCAGGTTTGGAGGAGCATTGAAAAAGTACAGGCTCTTGGACGCTGGCTGAATACGTAGTCAATGCAGTTAAAGATTACACCACTAACTGTTGACATGAGACTATCAAACAGCTGTTAACTATGTTTAGTATACATACTACAAACACATCCTAAAATAATTAGTATCATTCAATTTCATTAGTAACATTATTATAGTTTCATCATTTCAAGCCTTAAATCCATTAATGTGTTAAACAAAAAGGCAATCACTGTAGATGACTGCATTTATACATAAGGTCTAATAATACGGAGTGGGTCAATAAAACACCATTACTGACTTGTGAATAAATGCTACCAATAATGCTAGCATTGTCGTCAGATATGACTGTAAAACAAGTTGCACCACACAAGCATATAATATTTTAAACTATTATCAAATATACCATCAAATAAATACTCTATATATATAACATCATACAGTTGACATCAAGCTGACTCATCAGAATAAGCTCACCAGATATGTATTTACACTATAATAAACAGTAATAATAGTAACAAATACAGAAAAGAATATGGTTTTTGGCAGCAGCCTCTGGTGTAGTGAAGCGGTTGTTACGGCTTCCCATGAAGTCAAGAAATGATGGACTTCCATCAGGCAAATCAATTGGATTTGGGACATCCTGGATAAATGCCTGTTTTGATATTCTAAAACATCACATAGAACACAAATATAGAAACATACTCAGAGCTCCAAATTAATGGTAACACAAAGTGTCATACTCCTATAACAGCAGCACAGATGGGGTGTTCATCTCCCTACGTTAGGCCTCGAGTCTGTAGGTGATTAAACAACTAAATCTGTAATGCAATGACACACGTACAGTAACCTTACTATACACATAATATCAACACCCTTCGACCAGTATCAAATCAAACCGCTTGGGTTGGGAACAGAAACATAAATGGTGTGAACAGTTTGCCTAGAGTCATTATGCAGCTGTGCCCTGACAGAAGAAGAAACCCACAACATCTTAATTGCAAGTCAGACGCCAAACCCACCGCATCGCCACAACACTCATTTACTATCATCAGTACACTGGACATCTCGTTTAGGACTATGACATGCAAAGTCACTTCAATCATGCATGCATTGGGTGGGACCACAACTGCCACCAACAACAGCAAATATCACAATTACACCTCCCACACAAGTTTTTGCAAAACATTTTCAATACATGACAAACAGCACAGCAATGAAAACAGATGACTGATAAATACTGGTAATGCCTCTGTCAAAGACAACATGGATGCTGTTTATAAAAATTGTAAAAATTATTATGAACAAATGTGATTAAAGTGTCATAAAATCATAGGACTGCAAGAACACTTCATAACAAAAAGGATGTGAAACTTTATCATATGATTCACTGAAACAAATCTTTAAAACAACAAAGAGATGTGTCCACCAATATTGTAATGATAAAATTAGCCTCATACGGGGACTGACGGTCGACTCTTTGTTTGTGCCAACTTCAAAGTCACGTGACACAAAAACTAGGCCAAATATCAAAAATCCTGCCTAAGCAAATTTAGATATTGTGCCCTAGTTTCAGAATCCGTGGTCAGTTGCCAGCTCCCATTGTAAATGGCGGAGGAGATAGCTTTTGAAAATGGCAGGATTTCCAACTTTGGGGCTCATGACCTTGACCTTGGATCGGGTCATACTGCATACCATCGTGCATCACTGATCGACCTCTACATACATGCCAAATTTCACTGAAATCGAAAAACTCTGTGGACAAATGCACACACGTACATCGTACATACGCACAGACATTTGAGACTGGCTTTATTAGGTCGACTCGTCAAAAAGTCAATCAAAAAATCAACCATATTAGTACTAAGTAAGAAAAATACTATTAAACTTAACACTTGATTGCCAAACCAGTTATATGCAAAGCCTGCATTGAGTAACTATTATTTGGAAGTGCTACTTTATAAGACTGCACCGTGCAATTCAAGGTCTTCAAAAAGTACTTTCAATGATGTCATCTGTCTTCAAGTACTTTGGAGGGCCTTGAATTTTTAATGACTGATTTCAAGCATTTTCAAGGATTTCTGATGCATGCTATGAATCCTGAGTGTAGCAAACACATACTGACCCAAGGGCTAATTTGCTGTCGAAAATGTAACTGTGGTTGAGATTAGATATGGCTCTATTGCAAGAAGTATTATCTCCCATCTGGACCATTGCAACACCTTCTTTACTCTTCAGGAACTTAATCTAACACATTCAAAATCAGCAAACGTTGACATAACCAAAACAACCGCAAATTATACTCTCTCAATATTTACAATTTAACTAATTGGAGACAGTAAATGCTATGGAGATGGTGTAAATAACACCCTCAGACGAACTTTAGCATCTTCTCTAACTGGAAAGCACTAGATGCCACCCACAAGAGCATGTAGACACTTGCTCCAATAAAATCCTCCAGTTCTTAACTGGGGGTGCCAGCTAACACAGGCTGACCTGCATAATTGCCATAAAACAGCTGTGTAGTTGCAGATGGAAAACTATCGCTTTTATCACGTAATTCACAGGCAATTACTTTTCAAGAATGAGATAACTAATAACAAGTAAATATCGTTCAATGCTGTGAAGATGGGCTCAGATATCTTGCCAATAACAGTGGCAATTATCAATCACCTACCCAACTGATGCCAGCTTGCCCAGGTGACAGTCCACTTATATATCCACAGAACCATAGTCACTCCTTGTGACAGCCGATAAAAACTTCTTTATCATTACTTTTGCTGGTTGGTTGTAATTTATTGGCACTATTAATACAATCTAGGTCATATCGTGCCTTTAAAGTAATAATTTACTGTGAAAAAATTACACTTTAGCGACTGTAAGTTTTGAATAGAGTGATTCCAAAAACATAATACTATGGATATGCAGCTATATTATAGTATCTGACTGATTGTGAATGTACTCTACACTACTGCATAATGTTCAAATAAACAGTAAGAATCCATTTCCTTGACAACGTGGTTGCTATAAATCCCTGACCTACTGAATGGGACAAATAAGCAAACTACTCATGCAAATTAAACTGTGCTAAATGAAAGAACAAAACTAAATTATATATAATGGCTAAAGTTAAGAACTTCATGAACGCACCCTCACGACATTTCCATACAAACAGAACAAATTGAACAGCCTCTGGCAGTTCATTTTCTCTGCATTTAATCCATAAACCATCAGCACTGATCCCTGCTGTAGCATCCCACCACTGCCGCTGCGATCGTCTTCAAAGTTTGACATGGGAGGCATAGGTCCTCGCATCGGGCCACCACCTCGTGGCATACCACCACCACCACGCATCGGTCCTCCTCCGCGTGGTGGCATCGGTCCTGCTCCACGCATCTGTGGTCTTGGCGGTCCATACATCTCATCATAATTCGGACCAGGAACCTGCAGTCATACAGAACACACAAACACTAAAAATGTGAAGTCCTTCCCGCCCACAGGGCGGCACTAATCCTCCATGTTTGAAGCTACTATGTAAAGCCAAACTACCACACAAACATAATGGGTGATGTCAACTTCAGTCTAAGCCCACTGTCTAATACTACGTCTTAGATTCTGGTCCAAGTGTAAACAAGACCAAACATGACCTTCTGCCAGCAATTCCGTCTAACATCAGACTTATGTCTTTAGTTTTGACTAAGTGAAAGTCTAGTCTAAGACCAAACGTAGGTCAAATTCACTAATTATCAACTGGAAACTCCCAGTGCTAACTGCATAACAAAAGGACCTGAGTCCTAGGCTTAAGTGCAGACTTAACCAAACAGTGCTCAAGAAGAGTTAACTGCATTAATAGTGACCAGTATTAAATTTATTCAATTCATGCTTCATAAATTATTTACTTTATACATTTACCAAAGCTGAAAACATCTGTGTAATTAACTGTGTGTATCCCTCTGGCATATGTAAAGACCTAATTATTTTAAGTCGTACAGTAAGATAACTCCTGTTTCCTCGGTTAACATCGCAGGCTCCATCATTACTACATCCAGCACTGTCAAGACTCTCGGCGTAACCCTTGACAATCATCTCTCACTTGACCAACACGTTTCATCAGTATGTAAATCTGCCTTTTTCCACCTACACGCCTTGCACCACATCCGCTCTGTCCTCTCTGAGGATATTGCTAAGTCAATCGCCATTAGTCTAGTTTCCTCACGCCTGGACTATTCTAACTCTATTTTATTTGGTACCTCTGTCTCTAACCTCCGCAAAGTCCAGTGAGTCCAAAACACTCTTGCTAAAATAGTACTTAACAACTCATCACTACCATCCACCACCGCTCTCCGACAACTTCATTGGCTCCCTGTTAAGCAACGCATTCACTTCAAAATCGCTAACTTACCGTACTCTCCAATCTGTTTCCCCCTCATATCTCTCATCCCTCATCAATCTCAACGTTCCTTCAAGACTTCTCCGCTCTTCTTCACACAATCTACTACATGTTCCTTTCACCACCATGGCCATTGGTCGTAAAGCCTTCAGTTTTGTAGCTCCAACAGTTTGGAATTCCATCCCACTCAGTATCAGGCAATCACCATCTATTGGCTCCTTCAAACGTCATCTCAAAACTCATTTAACAAGCAACTGAAATGATTAAGATGAACTCTACACCATTAACTCCAGTTACTAGCAGCTGCCACTGGAATAATTACCACAGGGGCTATGGACCTTGGCTGTACCTTCAAAATCACAGGTTAGGCCTAAAGTCGAAGCCTAGTCTTAGCTAAGCAAAGTCAAGACTTAAGCATTCAGTTAGGATTTAGTCTTAAGATTCTGGCTAAGACTCTTAGTTTTACTGATGGATCTCCCATCTGCCCCATGACATTCCTGTCAGCCCATGCCAATGGCACTGGGCCTGTAGAACTGGCTCCACAAATCCTGAAGGTTCACTGTTAGAAGAGCTAGCTTAATATGGTGTAACTCAGTAAAGTAAGATAGCAAAACAAAGAAAAAACGACCAGTAGTAACTTTACTGACAAAACACACATACAAAATCACACTGCAAAAACTCCATATGTCCTAATGACAATAAAGCATAACTAGATGGATAATATACTGAACAAAATCATTGTGACACTCTGAAATGCATAACAGCAAGCAATGATATGACGAAACTTACCAGTTCACGTGAACCTGGATATCTGTTGTGGCCTGGTGGTGGACCTCCTCGCGGAGGTCCATATGCATCGTATGGCTCTCCAGCATTGTAGTCATCATATCCATAGTCCATTGGAGGTCCACGTCTTGATGGTGGAGGCTCCATATGACTGCCACCTCCTCCTACGTACGAAACACATGCTGCACATTATCACCGACAATGTACATATGCACAGAGCAAACAAGTTCTCTATGAACCTTACCACACTGCAAAACACTAGCAGATTTGGCTTAGATGGCAATTAACTTCACGCATGCTGCATTCAAACACAAACACTTCCACGGCACTCATCAAAATGTTAAAACAAATGCACACAAAATAACACGCCTGATGATTTTCTTGCTGCTCGAACATACGCATTTTCAGCTTCTATATGAAAGCGTTTAATTATACTGTTGTCATACCAGGCTGGTGGCAAACTTGCTTCATACTGCAGGGTCCACAGAAAGCAAAACTCTGCTATACAGTTTGTCTGCACTTGTAGTTGCTGGATGCATCCTGTTGATGCCGATCCATGTTACTATTTATTTCCCTTCCAATGGAGCAGGAAGCTCAGATGGCCTGAGCACTGTCAAGGTCATCAAACTGTTTGATTTTCACTCATAGTGGGCTGAGTGACCTCTCAGCCACAATTCCAATATTCTACCACCAGACTTCTACATCCATCACACGGCCCTTTCTGCTCATCAGCATCATTTTGACTGTGCAATTACATCAGCAGTATTTACAGGAGAACACAGACTTTAAAATCATCTGAAAGCAAATGACTACACATACCATATCCTGGACTTGGATCAGGCAGCAGAGGCTGACTCTTTGGCATTTCTTTACCTGAAACAAAATAACTAGTTAACTTTTAACGATGTAAGATATTCCACCTAACTGCAGTTGTACTGCGTTAAACAGAATAACAACTTATCATCAGTTAATTCACATAACATCTGCAGAGTCAGTAAGACTGCATATCTGCATCACTAGACTCGACAGGCCATACAAAGACTTTTATCATTACTATTATTCTTATCATCCTTCAGCTCGATGGTTACACCACAAAAATTCAACACAGCAAACGATCGAATTTATTAGAAACAACAAATGCGCAGTACGGAGTCTTAGAATAAAGGAACTACGAAATGTCAAAAACAACTGTATGAACAAACTTTTGTTAACACTTTTTCTAACAGAAGTTCAGTGTTCAGTTAGCACTGACGGCATCATAATACAACACAAGACAGGTGTTCACTTCTCTGCAGACAGTGTACTCCAAATACGTGAAAAAGTAAATCATTAGCATAACTGACAAATGGCAACACTTATCATCATCAACACCACGTATGGCGATTTTCCAGCTCTCTCCTTGGTTTCTTCCTCCATTTGTTTCAGGACAGAACCTTTGGGGATAGGCAGCACAAGCTTTTCAGACTGGTTGCCATCCATGTCATCAACCAACAAGTCTAACAGTATCAAGCACTGAAGGCTAGTTCGTTAGTTGGGGTTTAACGTCCCCTTTCAACACAAATATGGCTATATCAGAGATAAAGGTCAGGGGTGGAGAGCTATCCCTACCCTGTGAAGGAAGGCCATTGATATATCAACCTCAACCCTGGCCGCCTTTTTTGTTCAGCAGCCATCCAAAAGGGAAAGCGATCGAAAGGCTCATTTAAATTATTACGAGAGGCACCTACAACAGGGGAAGACAACTATCACACCGCAAGACTAAACTAAATACAAAAAACACCATAATAAATCTTTACTAAGCAATACAGATAAAACAAAAATTAACAAAAGAAACTAAAGCCAGGTTCGATCGCCTCCTGCGATCTCCGGCCTGGAAACGGAGTGGTGACTATTCTGGTAGAAAGGGAAGGGATGGACAACAGAAGAAAATAGGTAAAGCAAACAAAAAAAAAATTAGAGCAAAAGATGAGGAAGTGAATGGACAAGGGAGGAAAAGAGGCAGGAAAGGGGGTACCACGGCCCCACGCTGGGTAAGCACTGAAATAAAATCAAAGCACTGATCCTGGCCTCAGCCTTTCTTCCTCTACGACTGGACTCAGGAAAGAAGGAACACTGTTTCCTTTATGCCGGTTCTCCTACATCAGTACCACACTGACACACGTGCTATAAAAAAACATGATTTACAAGACAACCATGATTCACCAAGCAACAAAATTTTGCAAACTATGATAGTTCTGTTTAAATAACGATCACGCAAAAGAATCCAGAGTCACTGTCACTTCTGACGTAACAATCAAAGCTGTCAGTCATTACCTCGATGCCACTGACAAGGAGGATGGCAGTTACCTCATCTCAGCGAACACAACAGCACTGCAATGCTGGCCGCCACACATCTGAATTAGCACATACGTGTGCCATTAATCAGATGCAGTAAAGCACACCAACTGTTTAGTTGTTTACTAGTGTTCTGACTGTTTGTCAAAGTTTCATTAAACAAAATATTTTTCTTCTGTCTTGGAAGTTGGATCTTGTTGTGGCTATGCAATATGTTCACCACTGTATATCTCGATCACATCTGCAGTGGAACACTTTCTTGACTTGACGCTCTTTCTTGTGCTGAGTACCGCTAAGTCTAAATGGTGGAAAACACGCACAATTCAACAAAATGAAAAAGTTGAATTTATGGTTATGCAAACTTGTAATCATTATAGTAACAGTTCTTGACTGCTAATATGGTAATTTGGCGTGTATGAATGTCAGATGATGAACATCAGATGATAATTAACTATGAACGTTAATTGAATTACTGACCCACAAGCACTGGAAATGTTTATTTTATAAATGTTCTGAAAATCATAAAATAGTTGTATGCACTTGTATATGCTTGAAATCACGCACCAAATGGTTCCAAACAATTTTGCAAAAACATTTATGTGGTTAGCAGTCAATTTGTTTGCATAATTTACAAAAGAACCAGTCATAAGTGCCAGGTAATTGCAATGAACAGCATTACTGTATTTGCACATCCTTGCTTTATGTACTCAACTTCTGACTGATCAGAATATTGATAGACTCCACACAATTGCATCTCATCGAGGACGTCCATTGACTTTGTTATACATGTTCACTGACTTGACAAAAAAAGTCGACAGAATATTCACATTGTACTGGCACAATAATGTATAATTACATTTGCTTTTGCAGATCACAACTTGATTGAAAGTTGTGCATATTGCTTGCAGAATTACAAGCATGACTAAAACCTTAATAACTAGTCAAATCAAGCAAAATAGAGGTTCACATTCATAATCATGTTGAGTAACTTGTGAAATGATCTAGAGTTGATTAATTATCAGTTTCACATAATTATGCTGACAACCAGCATGCACAAACAGCAGGTGTAGTTAAAATACCTGCACATTATTTGTTTGTGTTGAAATTTAACAGTGCCATTTTGTCTTACCTTGGAATATGGTATGTCTTTATAATATCAGTTGTAATCAATTCTGTTCTTCTGCATCTCGTTGTTATCAGAAATACACGAAAGATAGCAATACTGAACAAACTGTTCTGCACAGTGGCAATCGAATGAGTTCAATGTGTAATGAACATTACTAATACAGCTGAGCAACTGTACTACATATACAACTGATGTTGATTTATGTAGGACTGTATGCAGAGACCATACTCTTCAATGTCAGATATCCATTACTGTTATATAAAACTGACATTACAATAGGTTGTAACCACCACTTGTGGCTAAGGTATCACCGTACTTTGACTGTAGCACTACCATGCAGTTTCTGAAACTCACAAATTGGTTGTACACAAAAATTCACTTGCCATTAGTTTTGGCATTACAATGTTTATATCAAAAATAAAATTACTTGCTCACTGCAATGGTAGCAATGCAAGTTTGCCCTGCTGAAGCTTCACTAGATGATGGTCACCAGTCATTCTGTATTTTCTAGACTTCGGTGCAAAAATAAACGTGCTAATTCATGCTTGTTGGGCGGGCTTTGGAAAAACAAGTTAAGTATACTATGCAAAGACAACACAGTGATTTCTCAGCACTTTGCTGCACGAAGGTGCTAATTTACCAGCTGCATTGTTTAAGTTAGACAGTAGCTCGACTTCACTTAGCATGGCATACACTTACTGCTTTCATCATGTCAACTCATGTTAGCACAGAAAAAAGCACACATTTTCAATAATGTATTTTGCTTCATTTCCTAAAATGTTGGTTCTGAGTAAGCAAAAAAAGCAAAAATCAAAAAATGAAACAAAGTACTTCAGTTGTCAGTCACTGGCGAGTTCACTAAACTGACATCACATCATGTGCCTTATTTGCCATGTTATGCAGCTTTAATATAAAAATGTCGACATTCTTCTAATGAGACATGCAAAACGTTGGTTGGTTGGTTGCAGTTTAACGGCACTTTCAACACAATTTAGGTCATATCGTGCCTTTAAGGTAGAACTATATTATAAATATTAAATTCTTAGGG
>Ga0209363_1000472_pt1 | contig 15684 bp, 14 predicted proteins | sample WorMetexBAHAMAS3_FD_187385 | JGI IMG/M metagenome (GOLD analysis project Ga0209363, IMG submission 187385) | Marine gutless worms symbiont microbial communities from Max Planck institute for Marine Microbiology, Germany - Inanidrilus exumae... | ecosystem: Host-associated > Annelida > Digestive... | reverse complement strand
GTCACAACAGTATCCGTCTTCTGGCAGCAGGAACGGCAGCTGCAGGTCGAGGTCTTCGAGTAGTTTCACTTCGCTGCCTTCACGGCGAGCAATGGCATCGGCCGTGTTTTGTGCCACGACAACGGCACGCTCAATCAGCTCCATCGAGATCGGCGGCTCATCACGTGCTGGCTTGTAGTTCTGCAACAGAGCTCTCAGCTGCAGCGAGTTCAGTTTGAAGCACGCCGAGCTCACGTCAGCAACCACATCTGCAGTAGCCTTCGGTGACTCCAACAACACTGCCGCCTGCCAATCAACACATGCTCTATGAACACAACTAACTTCTTAAGCCCACCTGACACAAAATAGGCCGTTTCACAGACACTCTTCACTGCCAAAACACGTAGCTTGACACTAAAGAAACTAAACCTAATGCCGTCTACACACGTAAAATAAATGCTGCAATAAATGTCTCTTGCAGCATTACAAACGTAGATAAGCTACAGACGATCGTATTTTTCAGTGCAACAATGTCTGAAAAACGAGCAGGGTTACACTTTAAAAAGTTGTTATAATAAATGATATCGAAAATGGAAAGAAGCAGTCCATTGTGGGTGGTTTACATAGTCTGGCCAAGCAAGCTGTCATCACTAGCCTAGCGTTGATATGACAGCGGTCCCCAGAAGTCAGCTATAACAAAGTTTTACTGTAGTTGACCCCATAAGAGTACTCCAAGCTTGTCTGTTCCGAGCTTGATGATAAGCCATTGCCAGTGGTGCAAGATTGGACTCGACTATCCTGTGCCACGTGTGATGACCGTGTCACATGACGACGATTCCAGACAGTTGGCAATGGATTCTCGTAGTCCAGATGACTCAGTTATGGTTGCAGAAACTTCTTAACACTAACAATATGCAAATTATAGAATTTTGTTGTCAGCAATTTAATTTCATTCTCCCTAGCCGTCAGATAGTCAACCGACGTGATAAATTTATTAAATCTGACAGCCAACACACCAACATGCTTACTTTCGTTAATATGTAGATACTATTGTTACACAGCCTACATGTCCTGTTTAGCTATGTACATGCCATTTATTTGTGTGTTTTTTCTTCTTTCTTTTGTCTCTTTTCTTAGTTAAGTCATTTTCAATTTGTGTATTTGTATATTACTACCATTTGTGGTGAATAAGGCTTATCAAACCAATGTATAACCTACTATTAAACACATTGTTTATTATCAGGCTGCATGACAACAATAGCTAGATGCGGCCTATTGCTGGAGTATCATGGTCTGTTGGTCACGTTTGTCAGCCATGCAAAAATGTCTGAAGCTGATTGGACAGCAGACTCGCATGGGCCCAAGAAACCATGTATTAGATGGATTCCAGATCCAAAAGGGTAAGAGGCAATTTTGGGGGGCTGTCCAGCCTATTGAAAAGCATTATGAGTCACTGCTGCAGTGGACTGCAATGCGGCCGACGGGTCAGTGTCACACTACATTGTCCACTCCATGAAAAATCCACCCCCCCCCACTATGAGGCCTTTTGTCAAAAGTCTTTGACCACCTGTTAAACAAGCGCAGACAGACATGCAGTGAATCAAACCTGCAGAATGCGAGCCAGGTGGCACTCGGCGGCCAACTCCAGTCCTTGTTTCTCCGCCCATAACTCGACGCGCTGCAGTCGACGTATCAGTTGCTGGCCGGTCACGCGCGTACACAGAGTTGAGTTGTGTGCAATGAGTCGGTTGAACAGCCACTGATTGATGTAGTGAAACAGCTGTGAGAACAGTTGAATTGTCAGCGCCGCGTTCACTCGTGCACGCAGTAACAGTGACATCGTCCATGACAACAGATTCACCACATCATCTGTCATACAAGTGCAATGGACGCTCATCCGTGGTTATAAAGCATGCTAATTTGTTTCATTTTACTACAATTTCATGCATTTACTATTGCACCAGTAAAACGTAACGCATCAATATTCTCTCCATAATGTGTACAGCAGAACACCTGCATAAACTGTAGTACATCTAGCAAAGATACTTTCACAGGCTTATTCTATGCTTATTGTACGCTTCCATGTGAAACTTAATCTGGATTGGTTTATTTTGTTGTCCGTGAGGGCACTGAGGGGCAAAAAAACCCAAATTTGACCGAATTTTCACCTTCCCAACATTCCATGGTGGCACTCCTATTGATAGACACAAAGTTAAATGCAGGTGTACAACTACAAGAGTACCACAGTCATTTCACACCCTGTAGTGAATCCCACCAAATTTGAAACACACAAAACTGCCTAAAAACTTTGAAAATTTCGCATGAATCGTCTAATGGATATGCCCCCAGTGCGGCTTGGTTGACTGAGTGAGTTAAGGTTTTACTTACTACACGACACAAAATAGGTCATTTTGGAGACGATCTTCCCAACCAATCTCATGGCTTAGTACTGAAAAATAAAATCAAACACAACAAAAGCAAACAACACAGGAATAAAATGATATAAACTAACACAAAGAACCTCAAAATGATAAACCAAAACAACCTAAACCAACATCGAGATTTAAGAACTGTTCACGTGTGTGTATCACTGTGCACAACTGTCATACACAACACAGCACAGAACAGTTCTGATTATCTTCTCTCCTAACATCCAGACAATCATCATTAGGGTTCGAACTATACCGGTATTGGGGTATTGGGTATTGGCCAATACTTGCCAGTATTGGGTAATATTGGTATTGGCCCAATACTTTTCTCAGTAATCGTGCCCAATACTGGGCAGACAACAGTCTACAGGCACGGCGCCGTCTCGCCACCCACGACGATCTGATAAGCCATATGCGGGCAGGCGGCATCACTGCAGATCGTGGGAAAGCGATACACAGGCACCAGGGGTGGGATTGAGTGTGGGTAGTGCGCGTGTGAAATCTGATACCAACAGTTAATTTGTCACGTCTCACCACTCCCGGTGACGCTCAAACGACTGAAGCTGATAATTGCCGCCAAGATGCGTTACGTGTCTTGGCTGCATCAAACACAGCTTCAGTCGTTCAGCGGCTGACAGCTTTAGCAATCGCCAGTCATAAATACCTGCATCCACACCAGCACTGCCTGTGCTTAACATTAGCTGACTTCTTTCATAGGCCTGTTGTGTTGCTTTTCATTAAGCATAACTTGAAGTTTATTTAATAGACTTGTACACCGGAACAGTGAATAAACGAACTGTGAAGCGTTTTATTGCTGGATTTTATTATTCTAGGCCTAATTTTCAGTAGGCTAGTATGGATTTTTTTCCAAATGATGAGAGTCATTTTATCATTAAACTGATTAAACTGTCGTATTCTTGCAACTGCACTGACTTATTAGAACGAATGACGTCACTTCCGGCATCGGTATTGGTATTGGGTATTGGTATCATTAGAAGGCAAAGTATTGGGTACTGGGTATTGGGTGCTGAGCTTGGTATCGTGCTAACCCTAATCATCATAGCTCACATGCTTTCTATTGGAGGGGCCCCGTGGAGTGATTATGCGCCAAACTGTTGTAAAATTTAGTCTTTGGGGTCCCACATCCCACCCATGCATCGACCTACAGTCTACTCCTCAATGACAAATTTCGTCCTGTCCCTGTGGGGCAAAAAGCCTCAAAATCGACCCTAAATACTGGTGTATGCCATGTGGGAATTCTGCCAGTAAGTAATCTTACTATGTACCAAAAAACAGTAGAAATATGACATCCAACTCACCAATGCGTGGTCCGCTCGCTGACGATTGCCAGTTTTGCACATCATCTAGCATAGATACCAAGTAACAGATTCATAACTGATGTCAACAAACACAGTTCAAAATGTTCAACATACTGCCACCACTGTGCACGATGATAGTATTTCATTATCAGATATTAGAACACAGTATGCCATTCATACAGTCTGCACAGGTCAACTTGGAGTACAGCAAGCAACCAGCCATGACCTGAATGACTATGTAATCAGGCAGAACGATAGGCCTAACATCTGGGAGAAAAATCAGTATCAAACACAGCCACAGAATGAATATACAGCAACAAGTATTGTCAAACCAATGTGACTGATTTGCTGAAATGCACCATGGCTTATGATACAATCTGACATTGCAATGGCCAACGTCTGGGTTGGCAGTACACTGTACAAGATTTCCAATGGAATCACGTTGTTGACCATCTCCTGCTAGCACACGTTTTGTTATTGTAAGCAAGTGCATTACCATTGCACTGTATGTACACACATTTACATTAGAGCCCTGCATGGGGACGAACATTTATCTCCATCCCCATCCGTCCCCGTAGAATTAAGATCCGTCCCCAACCGTCCCCATTGAACCCTGTGCCCATCCCCGTCCGTCCCCGCAAAAGCTATTTCCATCCACTTCCCCATTCCCGTGAGTAATACTGAGTATTAACATTTTCTCATCCCCATCAACATCACAAGGTCATTAAGATGTTGGCAAGATGGCCATAGAGATGCACGGGACTCAAAGTTTTCAATCAAACACGCCTGCGAGTAAGTGCTGTGCAAACACTGCTAACTGTAATTGTGTTGCATAATACGTTTAAAGCTCATGGACATTGACTATCGCGGTATTACCATGGAAATCAGTTCCATCACAGCGGTAACCCCGCAACAAACCACTCCATCCCCGCGGTATTACTGCAAGTTTTACCTGCAAAACCACGGTATTCCTGCACCGCCGTCCCCATTACCGTGCCGGGCTCTAGTTTAAATCCTCTCAATTAACTCTGATCAGTGCATTGCCTGAGTGAGCTCTGCTCAGATAACTGGCTTGCAGGAGTATCAACAAACGTGCTTACCAGGGCCACTGTCAATGTCCGAGTTCGAACTGATGAATGCAGACATAGTTTGATGAAGTCCATTCTGCAGAGTGTCGACGAGCAGCAGGAATGCCTGCTGTACACACTCGGCCAGGACATTCTGAGCTTCCGTACAGAGACCGGCAACGTCCACATCACAACTGAAGAAATGAAGCAACTCTGACGAGTTGGCCATCCACACAGCAAGTGCGAGCGCATCTCCATTGCATTTCTGTAGCACACCATCATCAATTATTATTATTATTAGGCCACATCACATGCATACGATGCAGCCTATTGCTATTGCTGTCACACGTAGCATGGCCTGTGTGTAGCACAGACTTGCCTGCAAAAACGGCTGAACCAACCGAGATGTCATTTGGGTGGCTCACTCAGGTGGGCCCAAGGAACCATGTATTAGATGGGGGTCGAAAATCGCCCAAAGGGATGGAACAATTTTGGGGGTTGTCCGGCCCACTGAAAAGCATTGGGAGTTTCTGCTGCAGTGTCTGCCAGCAAAAGCGATCATTCAATCATCAATGACAGCAGAATCAAAAGGCATCATTCATTTGCTCAACAATGCATCTAACAAAGGAGTTTGCGTCGTGGGCAGTTGGTGTCACGTCACTGGCAGTACGTTCGTCTCACGGTATAATACTCCATAGCTTGGTTGGTCCAGGACATTGAGATACATAATTTATGGAGCGAGCTTGGTATATTACAAGCTGTAGCCCCAAGTGTCGCCAGTTTATAGAATATTAAATCACGTCGTCGAAGATGATGACGCTCCTCGACGAGCAGACGATACGCGAAGAAAGAGGTATACAATATTTGTCTGACAGCAGCATATCGAACCACCCTAGATAACTCACGACATTATAAAAGCAATGTACTTACAGATAAAACGTCCTTCAGTAACCTTTAAATTGTCTTTTTGCACAATTTATTGCCGAACAAATCAAACTGTTTCATGTTTACATTTATGTTGATTGACATGTGGAGTAGAATAGGGCCTACTATATATCTGCGACTGTGGCCAATGGGAGTGCGGAACGAGCATAGACATCATGGGGAACGAGGTAGAGTAATGGGCGTGGTTTGTTGGCGATTGGCAACAGTTTAAACAAGCCACGCTAACTCCAGTTATAGAATATTAAACCTCGTTGGTCCAAAATGGCAATCACTGGCCTTATCTGCCATCACTACCATACATTACCAGTACATTTCATTCACACAATAAATGTGTAATGCAGGCACTTAATTCAAAACGACATAAGAGATATTTCCGTCTTAAGTGCCACCAGAATAACAGGTAACTAAATATATAACAAAAAATAGAAATAAATTCACTTTTTACACGTACCAACTATGGAAACATGCATTCAAACTTGGGATAGACAACCTAGAGCCAACTACCACTCTCACTACCACCACCACCATCACTGTCAGACTTTGTTTAACTAGACCTTTTTATTCAAAAGTTACTCCCACATGGACTGGATACTGTGGAAGATAACTAGGTTTTTTACAGGCCAAATGCCTTTCCTGTCACCCAAGTGACAGTGTCAAATAAATACCAAAGGGAAGAAATCTTAAACCAAAAAAGATTGGTAGGTTGGGGTTTAATGGCGCATTCAACACAATTCAGGTCATATCACGCCTTTAAGATATTAGTATATTGTAAAACAGAGCCAAATAAACAATATAATTGCAAGTAAGCATCAAAATTAGTGAAATACGATGGCTGAAAGGTCACCGGACCTGAATAGTATGGTACGTTGTGCTGGCTACTTTTGTTGCCAGAGCCGCCACAGCACGTTGTTTGTGATCATCGTGTGATCGCAGACTGCTCATCAGTTTGTGTCGGACGGCCATGTACACAACGTATGTCGGCGTCAACTTGAACTCCAGAGCATCGACATTTATGTCACTCAGCACAAGCCGCACAAAGTCGTCCTCGGAATCGTCGCGATACTCCACAGCTGCCGGCAACATGTCGACAGCAGCACTGCTGGAACCAGCTGGCTCATCAGCATCAATCCTGCCAAATGACTTCTCCAATGTAATCGCTTCAATTTTAAACTAAACACTTAATGTCAACAAACCACTTATTCCACTGCTAGTAATTCTTCACATCAGCTCCCATGCACATTAATGCTCCTGCAGTATACATGTCTGGACGAGAAAAAGGCCATTCCTCCCGTGAAAAATCAACAATCCGCAAAGGTTAACTAGGAACGCTATGGGATGCAGCTAAACCTGAGGCAAGTAATTATAAGTAGCCCAATAAAAAAAGACACGTGAAGACACGGTAATAAATGCTGCACCCTTATATCTAGAAACTTTGCATTAAAAGCTAAAACATGACAACTTTAATAGACCAAAAGTAATCAGAACATTGCATGTCCCAAGTAACAAACAGAAATAAACAAAAAACACATACACATTCTGTGGATAGTCAAGATAGTCCTCTCCCATTGTTGTACCCATTCGCTTCTGTCACAACAACACAACAAATCAGCTACTGACGTCGTGCCAGAGCGAGTCATGTACAAGCTTGGCATCATGGTGTACAACTGTCCGCACGGACAAGCTCCCCTGTACCTGACAGATGTCTGTCAATCAGCCTCCAACGTCATAACATAGCGAGATCTACGATCTGTCAGTCGACGACTGCTGGAAGTACCATGCTACAGGCGTGGCACATTCTCCCGGCGGGCTTTCACTGTGGCTGGCCCGTCGGTGTGGAACGTGCTGCCAGACTACCTGAGTGATCCGGCAGTCAGCAGGGACACATTCAGAAAAAAACTTTAAAACGTTTTATTCGCACGTTACCAATGCATGCAGCACATTAGAGGTGACACAATAATGCGCTGCATAAATTTATTTACTTACTTACTGACTTATATGGCATATGCTCTATACAGCACTGTGTTTAAACACTAGCGTACTAGTAGCAGATTTCACACTTTCTCAAATAAACTACTATTTTTTGCAGCTATGAAAAGCCATAATAAGTCAACAGATTCTGCATCTTGAGTTGAGTAGACTACTAATCAAAAACACTGATGTGAATAACCTTCATACTTCAACATCAAAATTCGATGTAACACACTTAACAGCTAAATAGTATAATGACATTAATAAATGCGTACCGGTAACACAGTTGTTGATGTTCTATAAAAGCAAATATTAACTGCAGCAAAATTTTCCTAGCATTTCAATTAAATCAGTGTTTACGAGAAATTACAGGGAGAAATGACACAGTTTTTATAGGCCAAATATCTTTCCTGGCACATAATCAACGAGGAGTCACCCTAATGGGACGTAAGATGACTGGCCCGCCATGAAGTGTCAGCTGCCCAACCGCTCTTGCACCCAATGGCTGGCCCGCCAGCCCACCGGCAGTGTTACAGATAACGACAGATGCCAGCGAGCAAAACAATACTGGCCCAGATTAGGCGGGCCAGTAATAACGCCAAAGCACTGAAGGGAATAGTAGTGCATATTGTACAAAATTAACTATTAATTTATGTAATATTTCAACAGAAATCAGAGCACAACTGACCTGTGAAGTCCGTGGATCAATAAACTGAAAGAGGTGCTTGCTGCCAAGAAGCACCACAGCACCGTGACACAGCGGCGTGGCACTGTATATTCTTGAGTTGTCAACACAGACTGACGCCACGCGGTCAAGAGGCATAATAACGACCGCACCGTTGACAAACTCGATTGCACAGTGCTGTCTGCAGATATCAGGACCCATTAACTACACACATACATACGAACAAGCACACCAGTTCAACAGGCCAGTTGCCGCACTGATCCAGAGTGGTGATCAGTGCAAATGTTTTGTGTGGCTGGATGTTGTTCCGGATGCCATCCACACATTGCACTTCACCGACTAAGACCAATGGCACACCTGCACTTGTGTTGAGCAACTTTATCACGAGACAAAATTGCAAGTCTGACATGTTGCGTCATGCAAGTTTTCAACTGCCGTGCAGCTCCTTCCCCAAATGGAGCAGTGCAACTTTGTCGCGAGAATGCTGAATGCTGATTGGTCCATTTGTGTTTATACGACATGCACAGTGCATAATGAAACTCTGTTGCGCAATGAAGCTGCGAGACAAAACTGCAGATGTGACATTGGTCTAAGCGAGTCCAGCAGAATGGATGACTATTTTCACTAACTGACCACATACAGTATCATACAACACCACGGTCAATAGACAGCCTGCTAAACACACAACTGTATGACACACATCCTGATACTAGTAATGTAGCACAGTGACATGATGCTCAACTGTTAACAACATACAAATCACATCATGTACAGGCTCATATTCCTCAAGCCACAAATTCATACAACTTACAGACATACAAAACCACAGTCAATAATTTTTCCAAATACATACATACATACAAACAAATTTATATAGCGCCAAAATCGTGGAAACAAATCAGAGGCGCTGGCGCAGGGTGACTAGACAGTGAAAGCAGACTGGAAGAAATGTGACTTTAGTTGACGCTTGAACGTTGAGAGTCTGTCTATACAGTGCCATGCCGCTGTGTCACGGTGCTGTGGTGCTTCTTGGCAGCAAGCACCTCTTTCAGTTTATTGATCCACGGACTTCACAGGTCAGTTGTGCTCTGATGTTGAGGTAAAGAGCTCCAGGTTGACGGAATTCTAGGCCGTGTTAGGTGTAAGTGGTAATATCAAACTGTTGGATCTGCATGATTCGTAGTAATTTTAGTAGTGTTTGTAATGGACACACATAAACGAACTGCTCATATTTATTACTGGCCCGCCTAATGGGCCAGTATTGCTTTGCTCGCTGGCGTCTGTCGTCGTCGTCGTCTGTCGGGGTCTGTAACTCCACGGCGGGCCTGCAGGTGGCTTCAACCGCACAGGCCAGGGGATGATGTCATGCCGCCTCCAGTCTAATTATAGCTACACGGTAACACTGTATGGCGGGCCAGTACATTTACGTCCCATTAGGGTGACACCTTGCCATATAAACTTCTGTTAAGTGTTCAATCCTTGTACCTGGACGCATGTCAGATTTTTGTGGCGTTTTTTCTGTATATGCACACACCTATAACAAACCTGTTTTATTGTCCCTGGCAATAAATTTGATTGATTTGTTGACTAACTAGCGCTCCACATGGTGCTCGGTAACACCTCGCACACGGTTCTCGATCCGTTACGGCTGCTGGTTCCAAATTCCCCAGTGGAGCTCACCACTCATCTGCAGCAGTGTATGGATGACGCGAGCCTGCGGGCTTGAGCAGTGCTCGCTAAACCCACTATGACCATCTGTAGGGCATAAGTATGACCATGCCAAATTTCATGCAGATCTGCTCAAAACTGTGGCCGTGCAAAAGCAACAAAGAACAGACACAGACAGATTCGGTTTTATTTATATATAACATTGATTGGCAAAGGCAAACTATTTACCTTAAGAAATGAACCACTGTGTCCTGGACTCTTCTCCTGTCCCAGCTCCAGACCACTTTTTGGAACAGGAAAACTGCGTGCATCATATGGTTTTGTGCCATCTACAACAACGAAAATGAAACAGTACCAATTAAAAAGGTTCCAAATTTACACACACACATTAAGCCAATGACAATGAGCATGACAGCAAAACAGAAGCAAAAGCATATGTATTAATTTAAAAGACCTGGATTGAGTTCCACTAGGCACGGACAGAACTTTTCAGTTTCAAGAGAAGCAACTCCCTGTAGTGTGTCCACTGGACGAGCAGATGCACTCGCAGGACGTCGTATCATATGAAACGTAACTGGTCCTGCACATAAAATGCACATAACCAGAGTGACATCACTATCCACAGAGCCGTCTGCGTCCACCAGTACCTCTCATTTTCCAGGTGAAACTGGCTTATCCAATTTGCCTTTGGATTTCTGCCATTTCTTGCTCCTGAACTGGAATGAGTCGGATGTCTTTCCTGTCACTGAACCAACACCGTCAAAGCACTAACAGACAGCTGAGCACTGACACTGACCAGGAAGAATCAGTTACTGCCTTTGACCTTTCTTCCGACATCCACCATCATCACCAGTACCTGCATGTATCAAGTGTCACCCGCCTAACTTCAATTGGGGGCTAACCCGAGGCTCGGGAGCATTTGAGATCAACCATTTCCAGAGGCGCCGAGTTTTCATTTCAAGTACCGGGGCAAGTCTGGGGGAGTTGAGGAGCCAAAGTGCCGAAGACGCTGAGCAAGACGCCGATGGTGTCGAGCGGTAATGGGAAAGAGTGTGCACAGGCCCGTGTCCCCTCCCTATGCAACTAAGGGGCATGGGGGAGCATCGTAAGCTCCCCCAGTGGGGTCCAGGGCAGAGTCCCGGCCTCCAGCGAATTTGGTGCATAATGAGGGCCTGAAAACACATCTGGTGACAACATTTTGTAAGTATGAAGATGCACCTAACGTGCTTAAGAGCAAAAAGTACCGGGGCAAAATGTATTGTCTGCCCCGGTTCATTCACGAGTACCGGGGCAAATTTCCCACTGCCCCTGTGGAGTCAGCGCCTAGGACCATTTCATCATCACCAACTGTCTGTCACGTGCGTCTTGCTACTGTTGGAGATCGGGCATTTCTGGTTGCCACTGCCCGTATCCCGAACAGCATGTCCTCTCAACAATCTCACTACAAGTTTCCAGAGTTTGTCTAAAGACCTATCATTTCTCTCTTGTCATTCCTTGTATTATTGTACAGTGCCCTCACGGTGACTGACTGTTGGTGTGGACATTTTAATCATTCATTCAATACATCACCAGCTCCCGAGTGAAGGCTGGAAGGTGCACTGCCCCCTTATGCTAGTTCTCCGATGCCAGTAACCACCGCACAGAAATAGTGGCACTGCAATATGTAAAGTAATACATCAATGTAGTGACACTTTCCTCAACGCTTTGTCACTGTTGACAGAAATGAGAGAAAGACTATCATCCCACTGCAGCTGTCTCCAAAGATCTGCCACGAGAACCACTCAACACACCTCACTGTCCTGTCAACATCCACTGATTTCTGAAGCAAAGGACATCGCTCTCCAACGCCAGTAGCCAAATTCGGAGTAATACCACAAAATGAATTCAAATAAACCGGTGATAAAGGCAGGTCACAAACCTGTGTCACTAACTCAACGATTTTCTTTTGGATGAAGTGGAGAAGGTTAGCTAAGGGGGACAAAGCTAACTCTAAACTCACCCAGAAAAGGCTGCTAAAATGCAAACGGCGGTGATGACAAATGCTACACGCTGAAAACATGCAGAAAGTCAATCCTGCTGAATATCAGCTCAGTGAATGCTGCAGTGAACAGGAAATGATACCAGAGATCACACAGTGTCTGCAACTTCTGAATTTCGTCGGATTCTCTGGTGAACTGGGCCGAAATGTCTACACGGATCAAAAATTGTGTAGCAAGTAGCTACAATACATACCAGTGTTTGGACGTAAGTCAGTCAGTATTTCCAGTGGACAGTCATCATCCTCCAATAGAAATTCTTGCCGATGTTTGCCGTAAAACTCTTCTGCATCTGACGGCTGCACAACCTACGCATGTACACACTCGCACTCAACAGCCCGTTCCAGGACAACCTGGGTAAGCCAGCACCTGAAAGGTAAACCATTCTGGATTTTTCATGAAACAAAACATGATGCGGTTACAGTAGCATCAGCTGGACCATACACAAATTATATGCACCTGTTCCAGACAAATAGCCACATCAGCACCTCGTCAATCAATGTTTTACAAGCCAGGTGCTCTTGCTGATGCCCAATCAACAGTGTCAAATCACTGAAGGCAAGACGACCTACATGTTTATTACACAATAATAAACACACTAACAAACCTCTAGTTCAATGTGTCCACTCTTCACACTTGCTTCAGGCGCTGGTAGGTAGCTATATCGCTTATTCAGTTACTTACTAGTTGCATATTTACTTTAGACAGGTGGCTTGGTTAAGCGGTAACAGTATTTGTGGTGACGGTTTGGCGTAGTGGTAACGCGTTGGTCTCTATCAACGAGGCTAACCTACGCTGAGCCCGGTTAGTACTGGGATGGGTGACTGTGTCTGGGTTCGACTCCCAGAGGCGGCAGTTATTTCGGTATGCAACCAATCACCCAGGTCGACTCAGCCTTCTACCCTCCGTGGGATGGTAAAATGAGTAGCAGCCAAAGGATGGTGATGCTCTGCAGCCGGAGAGTAAAGGCAGGTGTGGAATGTTTGCAGGTAACACTGTGTGTTGTCATACCTAAGCGCTTTGGAAAATGGTATCTATATATAATAATCCATCGGTGAATCTGGCCACGGGCGTGGATTACGTAGACGGACGGACGGACGGGCGAGGGTTGGGCGGCAGGTGTGGGCGCAGGCGGCAGGCGCGGACGGACGATGTGTGCAGACCAGCTGTTGGCGCAGGGTGAGGGGGCGGCACGGCGCGTGGCTTACGGCGGGCGGCCAAGCCACAATCGAGCATAGTGAGATTGTGGCTTGTAGCATTTAAACGTGCGTTACAAATGTCCAGGTTTACTTTACTTTACTTGCTTTAAATCAACAACGTTACTCTACACTGAGCCCAGTTAGTACACAGATGGGTGACCGCTTGTGTGCATACTCTCTCACTGTGTCACCAGCTACTCAGACCAACACGTCAGCAGATGGGAAATGAGCAATGACCCAGTGGCAGTGCTCTGTGGCTGGGAAGGTAACTGTAGGTGTGGCATCACGGACTCTATGGTACATTCATCTACAGGCTTGATAGCCTAATGAAAGGAGATGAGCACCACGCCCATGCTCCTCTATGGGGTATGACACCCTGTACCTTCTGCAATGCTTTCACACTGTTGGAGGAGGTCCACTTTTGGGAGAAACCAGGCCAGCTAAACAAGAAACAGCAGCAGCAACAGCGGTCTAGTGACCCTGTTTTACACTCTGCTGCAGGATGGGCCAATAATAACTGTGGATGGGCCAATAAAAACTGTGCACTTTTCAATATATTATACTGATTACTGATTCAAAAAAATGAATGGTCTTGATCCAAATGTTCAAATATTCATACGACTAACAATTTGTCTATGCAGCTGTCGACTATTCTTTGTTCACAAGCTCATTCTTACTAGACCCACAAAATGCGATACGATACGATAAGATAGATTAACGTGCGCTTAAAAGCTGACGAGATGGCCAGCTTAATCTAGTGCACGACCCAGAAACGAAAAATAAGGAAAAAACAGAATCAAAAACCGAGTAGGTCAAAAGAAACGGTCCAGGGAAAAATGATGTTTAACAGTTCAGTTGATCTTATTATCACAATAACTATGTCAAATGTGAGGTGATCTTAGTCAAGTTACAAAAAAACACTATAACGTGCAGGACGGTTGGGAATTTTTCGGTCTGTACTCGTCTCCAGCACACAACAGGTGTATTTTACCTGCATGAGGCAATAACGGTAAGCATCTTCCGTCTCCATGCCATACTTGTCCAGCGTCTCTCGCACAATGTGAGCAGCCGTGTCATTCATTGACAACAACAGAGTCTTGTATGGCACTTCGGGACAAATTGTCTCACCATAGATCTTCAACGTACCTCCTTCAGCACACATACAAACGAAATGCTTACAACAGTTTGCTGCTCATAAAAACGTTTTTACTCCATGACTAGCAGATTACAAACAAATTCAAAATGCATTGAAATGGTAAGCAACAACATTACTGAAACCCAACATTCTCAAAAGCAGTTTTTTAATCCCAGCAGTGACTCCTGATTTTTTGCTGGAGTGATATCAGGAGATATCAGTAAAAATCATGGCTGTTAAAAAACTGAATACATGCATATATACATACATCATGTTATCAGCCGTGATCCAGGTGTCCTGGATTAGCTGGTTGCCCTCCCCCCTCTCCCCAGTGTTCTCCTTCCACTTGCTCCAAACCCATGCATCCCCCGTGGACAGATCTTTTCACATCCTCTTGAACACCGCTCCACCACATCTTCTTCAGATGTCCTCGCTGTCTAATTCCTTCTAACTCCATCATTAAACAATGTCTCGTCCAGTCAGCATTATCTTTATACCCTTCAATCAAAATGCCAAACGACATCAATCTACCCTTCCTAATCACCATAACGACTGGTTCCAATCCCAATTCTCGGAATTCTACATTTTTCTCTCTTTTCCTCAAAGAAAATCCACATATCTATCTGAGGATGCAAACTTCATTTCGATCAAACTCTACCTCCTGCTCTACTTTCATCAGCCAGGTCTTGCTATCATACACCAGACAACACCTCACAAATAAGTAAGTAAACTTATAAAGCGCCTTTTCTTTAAGCAAATGTTCTCACAGCCATCTCTGACGCAAACGAAAATGTCTTCTGTTCATGTATGAATCAGTGACAACTAATGCTACAGCCTATCAGTAGTACGCAAGGGTCTGGATAACCATAGTTTGAGTTGCGCAAGAATACATCAACAAGTACATCACTGGGGACTGACCTATATCCACACATGCCACCCACGTCCACACGCCGTGTGGTATTCCACGAACGGCGCATCTCTAGCGTAACGTGTACAGTGGGCCTTCATACCGTAAACTTTACTTCCCGGTGGCTGGCTGTTTATCCGATTTTGGGCTTCTGGTGGAGCAAAGTTCCCAAAATGGGAGATTCCCTGCCCAGGACGCCAATGAACCACCATGCAAAATTTGACGCCGCTAGGTTGATCCTCAGCGGAGGCATCCATAACTGTACAATTAAACAAACAAACAAACAGTGAACAATATATCCACACCTTACCTATCGGCATGTGTGGATAATAATACTAAAAACATAC
>Ga0209363_1000471_pt1 | contig 15690 bp, 10 predicted proteins | sample WorMetexBAHAMAS3_FD_187385 | JGI IMG/M metagenome (GOLD analysis project Ga0209363, IMG submission 187385) | Marine gutless worms symbiont microbial communities from Max Planck institute for Marine Microbiology, Germany - Inanidrilus exumae... | ecosystem: Host-associated > Annelida > Digestive... | reverse complement strand
AATTTTGTCATTTCATTTTTGCAATTTTTGCGTGATCAGTTCCAACTGAAAATGGCACAAAAATAAATCCAACATAACACTTTATCAACGGTTTCCTTAGATCATTCCTGGCCCAGAGCAAGTTCTAAAATTTAACAAAATTGATATTTTTTAAAATTTTGCACAAGAATCTCAAGCATGAATGGCATAGGCCATAAATCCCATGTAAACCTCTATCAATGATAATACTAATTAGGGTCAGACTGGTTCAAAATTTACTTCCCATCCATATGAATGAGACCACATAGCTGTCATTTAATGGATAATGACATTTCACATGCTAAAAACTAACTATTGGTACACAACGGTTTTGCACGTAAACTTCGATATTGAATTTAAAATAGGTACAGCCCTGAAGTTGTCTTACTATGACAATACACACAACCTATGTTAAATTATGTGGGTCAAACTGTGTTAGATGGCGTCTGCAGTTAAGAACAGCAGAATTTAGTTGAAGCAATATTTTACTGCCGGCATGCATTTGCCAACGGCCACTAATGCATTCAAATTACAGAGAAGATGCTAGAGTGTTGCCTACCGTCACCATATGGACGATAACCAGACAGTTTTCACACCTGCAGATATAACAACACTAACACACTTGTTGCAGAAGTTACTCGCTACAATTCAGTAATTATCAAATGTAAAAAAGAGTTCGTTATGGTAAAACTCTTAAGCACATGACTGCTGAACAACGATACATTTTTCTGCCAAATCACAACAGTTATAGAAGCTTTATGCCAACTGATAAAAAGAAGCTCAGCTGATGCCGACGGAATCTGCAATTTCATATCGTGGTCCACGTGTCATAAAACAAAGGGCACACACTGGATCATACACTTGTGATGGCTGAACTGTATGTGATGCAGAAAAAATTGGCAAAATTCAGAGTTTGGGATAAGGTTTACAAAGGGCAGGTATGCAGGTACCAAGATCACTTATAATGCAAGGAATATGTTAGGATACACTGCGGGTATCTTCAGTGTTGAAAGCCAGCTTATCTCTTCTGCTGTTTAGATACAATACAAGCGTGTGATGGATAATGGGCCATAGCATACACCAAGCTATCTATATATGCTGCATATGCACTGCACAGTAAAAATCAGCAGTAGCCTTGAAATATGCACAATAAACAGTTTAATAGAAAAAAATATATAATTTCCAAGGCACGTGATATAATCAATACAATGAGAAATGATGCACTCACTGAATACACGTTACACACGTACGTTAATAAACCACAAAAGATCAACGAAGATCAACACATCAACCATTCACCATCATTAAAACAACAACAACAACAGAATGGCGTTGTAGCTCATGCTCTAGGACAATCAGATGATGAGCTGGAAAGAGAGTTTGAGTAATCACTCGCCATCTTCTTAATAGTCAAACTTAGTAACCTCCAATAACGACAGGGTGCCACAAAAACTGAGCCGTTGCCCACTGTGAATAAAAAGATGCCACTATACTTTCATCTGAAACTTTATCAAATGCTGAATGATATTCAAAGTCTTTCACCTTTGAACTTGACAGAAAATATGTAGTAAAGTCATCACTAAAATCTTAAATGTGTCACTACACTACCTCGTGGGTGAAATACTTGCCATCTTTTTGACTAACCATGGCCAGTGGCCCTTTTTTGTACCACCATTTGTAAACCACGACATTTTCCTTGTCAATTCACAGAATGTAACGTTTTTCAGTAAAATAATGATAATTGGCACAACAAACAACCTCACAGCTGAACAACAAGTGGAAATCTTGACACTGAATACTCTGCAATGTTGCCAGTTGCTATTGATCCTATACAACACCAGAGTTAGTAATGGTGGTGGTATTGGTGGTGGGAGATGGAAGTGTTGGCGCTTCTTCGACATTGTCAATTGCCGCTGACATGTTGGTGTCAACTGACAGATAGTTGGCTGCAGCGTTGATACTGTTATGCAGCAGTGCAGACCGCTCGCCGTCGGCTGACTCATTATTAGACGATGTTTCATCATTCACCGAGATGTCTGTTACAAAACGTGCTGTATTTTACATCTGTCATTACAATACAATACAATACGTAATAATATATGCACCCAGAGGATGATGGGTTGCCAGTCTAATTTACCACAGAGAACTCTAAATGAAAAATAACAAAAAAACAGCTAGAAGCAAAAATATATAGTAAGTAAAACAAACTTTGATTCAACCAAATCTGTTTTTCCAAAGTTACTTTGGTTAAGCAGAACCTTTCGCGCTTCTGAAGCATGTGCTTACAAGGTGCGTGTCTGTGTGTTTTTCTACATGATATCTCAAAAACCAATGCAGCTAGGATAATCAAACTCGAACTTTTCCACGATGAGTCCAAGAAATCCATTTGTTTTGGGGTCAAAAGTCAAGGTCATGAGTCAGAAAAGCATTGCTGGCATGGGTCTTTGCACTCTTATGAGTGCGCTCATCTTCTAGTTAACTGATTCTGCCATGTTCAAGAACGACGGCATGATAGATCATTTACGCAAATGCTCTAAAAAGACTGCTATTAACTGTCATCTCTGATTTTACTACACTTTGAAATTTTCTACAATTACTACAAGTTGTATTTGACAATTTTTATCAAATGAATATATTGATGACGATGTTGTTGACGATGATAATAACAATACAAGAAGCAGGTACCTCTAACAACCTGTCAGAGAGCCATGATACAAACTGACATTTTTGCTGACTCACTGTCTTCTATCAACTAGGGCTGCTGAGCGATTAACTTTTTAATCGCATTAATCGCACATTATTAGATTTTAACTGCATGTTAATCGCAGTTTCAGCGCACATTTCCTTTGTGTTATTCTACAGGTGTAGGGAATCAAATTAAAATGAATGACGTCTCAGCATAGAAATTAAATAGCATTAGCAGAAAATATCATCATAGAATAGTAAAATCAAATGAAATTTTGAGTCGTGCTGCAACCGGAAAGTCAATGCTTGTTCATTAAAGAAGTAAAGTTAGATTATCTTGAGGTTTGTATTGAATCTTGCTACCGGTGCGACTGACTAGTTATTGTTTTTAAATTGTGATTGATTCCTTAATGCATTAAGGTGTTAGTTAATGCCTGGCTTCAACAGCCCTACTATCAGCTGATGACAACCTACCCAGCTGCTTGCGAAGGTGGCCAATCTTCTGTGGCCACGTGAAGAGAAGCACCACAAACTGAATCAGACAGAAGCCAGCGATGATGTACACCATCACCGTGCGATAATAGCTGCCGACTGCTTCACTCGAGGCATGCGCGCTACTGTACACAACAGATACTCCCTCTCAACGAAATACTGTAAAACACCTATATTTCGTGTGCATGAAATTTTTTGCGATTTGAGTAGAATAGCAAAACTAAATACATGCAAATTTCTGGAATTTGCCCACCACACATTTACCCAGCTTCGTTGTTATTCACTGTAAGCACAGTATAAGAACACTGCGAAATTAAGATGTTGTAAAAATATAGTGTTCTACAGTATTTCTCTCGAGTAGTACTCCATGTGATGCTGGGACCCCAAAAAGGTAAGGTTGCCCTGCCCCTACTACAGCATAGGTAGGGGGCTCATCTCCTTTTTTTGAGACACTGAGTCCACAGGTGGTTAAAACAATGAAGCCTATAGCAGAAGTGGATTTTTGACAATTTTTGACGTGGATGCCTTTGACATTTCAGCGACCTGCAGTGACCTTGACATTTAACCTCCAGAATCTAATCAGGTCATGAGTAGGGGCTATTAACTGTCATCGCGATTGCTCAAACTGTTCACGAGATATTGTGGTAACAAGATCAGTGACGGCGAACGGACGGATGGACGGACAGAGGAATGCGGGGATAGACAGCCCGAAAACATGCGTTTGCTGACACTGTTGGGTGGTGCAGACATAAAAATTTATCACTGCAGTCAGTAATGTTCAACAATGTTATTAACAGGACAAGAAGCCCGACGTACGCGCATGGACAGAACTGCTGGATTACGAGAATTGCAACTCCGCCGGCCAACTTATCACAGAAACTTAACGCACCAAACACGAATGCACCAGAATCCTACAATGTACGGCAAGTTGTGAGCTGAGATGCGTTGTCAATTAACTCACAGACTAACATCATTAGCACATTACAGACTGCACGTACATCATGTATACCAAGTTTGACAATATATGCAATAACTGATACAGTGACAGCTAAACATTTCCTAAATCCAACACTGACCTCTGTGAAGGCTTCCTTTCCATGAGCGGATCCAGGGGCGGGTGGTTTTAGCCAGCCGTTTGCCAGCCGCTGGTAAACAGCGGCTGGCAAGCCAAAATTGCGGAAATACCACAGTGCGCTGCGTGTTAGCCGATTTGGCTGGAGATGTTGTTTTTGTTTACGTTTGATGTTTTCGTGTTAATATGTTTATCCAGACACAATGTACCTAATTCAATTGCCTACCTGCTTTTGCCTATGAATAATGGCAAGAGTGTTGGGTTTACCATCAATTCATCCACTCAACCCATAACAACAGCCAACCTTAAATTAACCCCAATCCTAACCCTAGTGCTCACCCTAAGTAACCCTAACCCTAATACTAACCCGAAATAATTACAATGCATTTCCACGGCGCCCAGTAAACTACACTCTAGCCCTTCCTTCTTCTTCATGTGATGTAATGTCATGTGTCTATACACTCGGCCGGCTGTGTGATTACGGTTTTACGGTTATGGTTAGGAGGTTTAGAGTTTGGGGCAGGATTAGTGTTAGGATTAATAGTGACGAATTAAACGTGTCTTTAATAAGTCGCCATCTGGCCGTGTAATGATAAGCAATTATTATTATACAATACACACGGCCCACAGTGCATCAGTCTGACATAATTCGGGAAGCAAACGCACTTTGCGTTGCTTTTGAACATCTGAAGAGGCAACATACGTTGTAAAGCAAAAATTAGTAACGTTTTCATTAAATTGCGGTATGAACTTAATAGTAAACGGCACAAAATTACAAATTTTCTCATTTCGTTAGACGCCATCTTGAATCATTCATATTGCAGTCAGCGTAGAAAGCACCTCGATGAAACCGCCGAGTAGGCTGGCAAGCGCTTCGGTAACTAGGTCACAGCGGCTGGTCAAAACCACGGTAAGCTTGGCAGCGGCTGGCAAGCGGCTGGCTAAAACCACGCGCCCCAGACCTCAATCTAATCTGTCCTTTACAGTGAGTGACACTCACACCAAAAACTACCTGGATCTGTGTTGGCATTTAACCACAATTCATACCACGGATGGCTAGTATAAAGTCATTAGCATTGCTAACTTAAACCTTGAGGGGCAATTAGAATCCGTAATGGACATATTTAAAATTTTAAAATATTATTAAACTTAAATGACCTATTCTGTATCAAGTGAGATGTGAAACTAACTCAATCAATATCGCAATATATCAAAATCAAACATATTACTAGTAAGTAAGTAAGTAAAATTTAAGGACTAGCATGCGGCATCACTAAACTTGCATACTTCCATTCTTCAATACTGGCAACAGTGTTGGTACACCATGCAGAAAGTATTGAGCTAGTCACATTCACTCACCGTGTGTGGTCCAATAAGTTCAGTGCCCATCGCCAGCGCAGTCACAATCAGCACTGAGCCGCCGATGCCAATCAACATTGCTGCACCAATCACTTGGAGATGTGCTCTGTCGAAGAACGTTATCAGCCACAGCCACACGCAGCCACCGACCGTAAACACAAGTCCCACCAGCATTGACATCTATGCACAGTCGACGCACGAGTACCAGCTTTCAATCTATGTTAGGTCACAAGTCCCAGCAGCATTGACATCTATGCACAGTCAACGCATGAGTACCAGCTTTCAATCTATGTTAGGTCACAAATCTCACCAGCATTGACATCTATGCACAGTCGACGCACGAGTACCAGCTTTCAATCTATGTTAGGTCACAAATCTCACCAGCATTGACATCTATGCACAGTCGATGCACGAGCACCAGCTTTCAATCTATGTTAGGTCACAAATCTCACCAGCATTGACATCTATGCACAGTCGACGCACGAGTACCAGCTTTCAATCTATGTTAGGTCACAAATCTCACGAGCATTGACATCTATGCACAGTCGACGCATGAGTACCAGCTTTCAATCTATGTTAGGTCACAAATCTCACCAGCATTGACATCTATGCACAGTCGACGCACGAGTACCAGCTTTCAGTCTAAGACTATACAAATCTCACTAAATTCACTGTATGTGGCTTCTGTCACTGAGGCTCGGCTGTCGTGATGAGGAAATTTGACTGTGTTGGTCAGTCTCATGTTGCTGCAAGTTGACAACTGAGCTTTGCTTTTCCAAGAAATTCAAATCTAACAAATTTTCAAAGGCTTTCTATAACCATTATTTATGTCGTCAATGACCTACTAACACATTACAGATGTTGTTGGTTGGTTGGGAGATTAACGTCACCATTCAGTACAAAAATAGGCTATATCAGGGACAAGGTCTTGGGTGGAGATTTAGATCCACCAGGTTAAAGATAGCCAATGATACAGTAACCTACCGACATCGTTGCCTTTTTGTTCAACAACAACCATAAATGGGAAAGGCTTGGCGAGGCTTATTTAAGTTACTATGCTAATGCCTACAACAGGGTGGAAACTAACCGACCACCACAAAACCTATTTTGATATCTTGCATAATTTTGTATAATTGCTGTTTATTAGTTCAATAACACACCAGCGCCAAACGTCGCTCACTGTAACCCTAACCCTAACCTTTTCCTTGCTGGTCTGGCTTTGGAATGCTTCGCTTAGACAAAACCCAAAAGAAGCACCTGGGGGATTTCCCGCCTACATTACCAGACCTGCCCCCTCCACCCCACATTGCACATGCAACTACAACTAATACTATGTATATCATCAACGTCGTTGTCAAAACATCTGTAGTGCACCAGCTACAAATTAGGCCAAGAGAAAACTAGCGAATACCTTTTTGCCGATGCGGTCACTGACGAGTCGCATAAACAGCGAAACAATGAAGCCAGTGACATTAACAATCAGTGGAATGATCACAATGAACTCCTGAAAACACAAAAACTGGCAAAATAACAAGAATTCACAGTCATTTGAAAATGAAATTAAGCGACAGGGAACCGATGTCACACAGCCGGTGTAAAGGGACCAATGACGCCAGTAAATAATGTTCTCCGGCACGTATCAGTGCTGTGAGTTTTCTTCGATGCTATGACAATGTCGCTTGCATCCAGCCATGGTGCCACTTACCCTCAAGCTAATCCACATTCACTTGCAAAACAGATGCTAAAATGGAGGTAAAAAAGTAAAGGCTTCCAATACTCGTTACAGAACGTTGGGCCCGGAGCTGATCCCGGTGTACAGGCAGTCAGCCCGCAGGTGACTATAAGTCATCCACCCGGCAGTAGGCTGCCATTACATTCCGCCACCCCTGCGGTCACCTTCCCAGCCGCAGAGCATCACCGTCCCTTGGCCGGTACCAAGTTATACTGCTTGGTGACAGAGGCACATAGGTGTGAACAACTTGCCCAAGGTTGTTACACAGCTTTGCACCAAGTAGGATTTGAACCCACGTACGACCTGTTGATCGCAAATCCAACGCTCTATTCTCTGGTTAGTCAGTTATAATTGGGTTCTCCTTTTCCATCTGATCCGGAAGAGAACCGCTGGGATCAGTAGAATTGGGTTTTTGTAGCCAATTGTCCTTCCTGCCATCACAGTCAAAGCATTGGAAGAACACAAAGCACTAACTCTCACCAGTGACACAGCCTTATCCTTTCTTCATTTACTACTCCACTCCTGACGGAAGAGGCACTGCTCCCTTTATGCCGGCCAGTACCATTCCTTGCATAACAAAAAGTGTCGCCCTGATGGCATGTCACACTACTGGCCCGCCGCGTGCTGTTCCCTGGTGAGTTACGTTGCACCATGGAGTGTTACAAACGCCGACAGACGACAACGACAGACGCAAGGCGATCAAAACAATACTGGCCCCACTACACTATGTGTAGGCGGGCCAGTAATAAACAACAGACAATAGTGAAGTAGTAAGAAAGCAGTGTACCTTATCAAGGTCAAGAGTTTCTTGAACGTAAAATGGCCAGTAGGTTCCAGTCACATTCACTACTAGCCGTGATAACATATACAACAATGCAATCTGCCACAAAAAGCAACAGTCCTGCATCAGAAATGTTTTTCAGTAAGTAATAAGCAACTCCAAAAGCAGGCAAAAAACTGATTGACAACGCATCTAACACTACAAATTAATGCACATTTTATCATTTCTGCAAAAAGTTATTGACTTCTGCTGCCAATATTTCTGCCACAGCTCATCTTTGTTGAACAATTTCTGCAAGACAGAATGCAGACGAACCTCAGACAGCTACAGTCAGTTTATACCCATGAATCCAAATGCCGTTATCCTCCAGTTTAACACCCGGCTTCCCTGCAAACCTGGCTCCAGAAGAGACCTTTAGTTATAAGGACCCATCTAACATCATGCACATTGAAACTATTAGCTGATATTGGTTATGGTGAACGCGAACACTCGGCTTACTACATTATCTGCCACTACATACCCCATATTTCCTCGTAAGACATGGCAATAATGCCATCACCTTCATGGATCAGGACTCAGGACTTTTTAAATTTTCTGTTGAGGTAAGCAGACGAAGTAAGTAATTAAGTAAGTAAATTTTATTGGTGTTTTATTGGTGTATTGTAGCCACAAAACTAGATGAAACAAGCTAGAAACCACCAGCTTCTTGTCTACAATATGCGTTTTTGTAAATTTGGCAAGGTAGTGTAGATATTATTTGTTTTAATTAAATGACTTCACAAGAGTACGATTCTCGTATAAGGACTGCATAAAACAATGACAATGAACTTGTAGCATTTCTTAACCCTCTCAGATACATCAAACTCGTACTGCATTCGTATCATATTTGCAACAAGGACATAATAACTGAGCAAGTATGTAAGTGAGAGACTAAATTACCAGGTAGAACTGGTGTTCCTTCAGCCAGTCGAACCATTCCATGGATTTCCCGCGTGTCACAAGAGGAGACGGAGTATACTCGACATCCGAGTGCACTTCACGCAGGCCGACGTGGAAGGTTATGCTGCAGATGATGCCAACAGCAATAACGGTAACCATCAGTAACTGCACACACAGACACACACATGCATAAAATACGACCATTCTTCACGTGACACTGATGTAGCTGTTTTATTGCACTGACATGGCACAAAATTCTGGTATTGACAAATAAATGCAATTCCTGATAATAACCAATCTTAAAATATTATTAAATTTAAATCAATTTACTGCCAGGCCTACAATGCCAGCAGTCAGGACAATTTATCACAATATACCAACCCCTACCCTCCAACAGACCGCATCTGAGCTTTGATGGACATCAAAACGTCATCCTTAATTCATCAACTAACTCACTCAGGAAACAAGCATTGCCTACAATTTTATATTTCCTCAACACTGTGCACGTTGTAAATTCAATTATTACTACTAATAGGCCAGACAGCAGCAATAGCTAGATGCAGCCTATTGCAACAGACGGACTAGCGTGGTCTGTCTGTCTGTGGGTCTGTCATTGTGTACCATCTGTTGGTCACGTTTGTAAGCCGTGCAAAAATGGCTGAACTGAATGAGATGCCATTTGGGGGCTGACTCATGTGGGCCAAGGAACCACTGATTAGACGGGGTCGAGATACCCCACTGAAAGGGGCAATCTTTAGGATTGTATGGCCCACTGAAAAGTGTTGCGAGTCACTAATGCATTGTACGTAGCAACAAAATCAATAACGACATCGGATGACGGGACTGCAGTAGCCGGCTCCAATGCTCCAGACTACTTACTTTAAAATGGACTTTTTCTTACAGAATGATCTGGATTTGGATATTCCAGATCACTTTCAGAATCTATTCAACTTATCAAAGCTCTACCTAGCAGTATTGTATGTAACCCTTTTACCGGGTACCCCGTGTCAACTCGTCCGCGCCGACTTGTTAGTTGTTACATTACGTTGCCGGGTACCCCGAGATAACTTGTCCTAATGCTGTGACAGCCTTTTCAAGGTAAGTGTTACAGATATTACACATGTAAAAAGATTTCAAAAATTTTATTACCCGGTAAAGGGGTCAAGTTGTATGGTTCACAAACTCAAATCAGACATGTAGGAAGCAAATATAGCAGCATACCATGAAGTTCTGCTCATCAGTAGGAGTAACTTTTTTGCTTGCATCAGCACCAAAAAATCCCCAGCCAACACAAAACACTATAACGCGGGACAACAGTGTACCTGCATTCCTGAAAGTCCAACAAACGGAACTGCATAAGTGTAGGGTTTTAAAAAAATTCATTATTACATCAACCTTTAGCATGCACTGGACAGCTGACGGACAGCCAACTTTTGAGCAGAGAACTAAGAACAAAAACTGGTTCAACTGACAAGAAACGATCTAGCTAACAGTCTGTGGATTATTAACGCAGTTATCTATGCTAATTTTAGGTCAAAAGATCAAATATCAACATTGCAAAGCCACAAAAAGCTCAGATAAATTATCAGCAAAACCTATGCATTATCTTCTTTACGGTGTAATATGATACGATACGATACAGTATATTTACATGCACTCAAAAGCTCACGAGATGGCCAACTTACTCTAGCACATGGCACAGAAACAAAAAAATAAAGGAAAAAACAAAAACCGAGTAGCTAAGAAGAAATGGTGCGGGCAATAGACCGTGAAGGCAGTTCAGGAAAAAGAAGTGAAACTACAGGGGATAGGATTTGTGAAACAGGCAGGTTTTAAGCCGGGAGTGAAAAAGAGGGAGTTATGAATGACCAGAGTGGTGAGTCAAAAAGGAAGAAAGTGATGGGTGAAGGAATAGATGAGTCCAAAATAGAGGAACTGATACAAGAACGAGGTTGATGAAGAGATAAAGGGAGTTGATTCCAGAGACAAGGTGAAGCATAACAAAAGAAATGATCTGTTATTTTTAGAGAGGATGATGAAGATGGCCGAGCAAAAGTAACAATGGATGAAAAGTGAGTACTGCGAGGACGTTGAGTGGAGATAAGGTTATGGACTATGGAGGTTGGGTAGTTGTGAGAACTTTGTAGGTAAGTGAGAGGAGCTTGTATTCGATGCATTCAGTGATTCTGAGCCAGTGCAGAGAGCGGGAGCGATATGACAGGACTTAGGAGCTTTAATTTGACAATACGAGCAAGAGAGTTCTGGATCTACTGGAGACGGGATAATTAAGACTTTGGGAGCTTATAGTAGGGTGAATTACAGTAATCAAGTTTGGAGTGAACGATACAGGCAGTTGACAAATCGAGGTAAGACCGGAAACAGCAAAGTTGACAAATGTGATAGTAACAGTGTAAGTAGATGCTAAACAAATTATGTAATCAAATGAAGTTAGAACAAATACGTCAGTGGGGACTGAACTCTATCCACACATGCCGATCCTACTTCACGCGATATATTACAACGGTGTGCGTGGCCCGCGCGCTGGCCGATTCATCCAATTTTGAGCTTCTGGGGGAGCAAAGTTCACAAAAATGGGAGATTCCCTGCCTGGGACGCCAACGAACCGCCGTACAAAGTTTGACGCCGCTAGCTTTATCCTCAGGGGAGAAATCCGTAATCGTACAAATACACAAAAAGCACACACACACACACACAAACAAATAGTAACTGATATATCCACACCTTGCCTATCAGCATGTGTGGATAATGAACGTAAAACCGACCGTAGTCCGCAAAGTTCCATCTGTTGGGACTTGTCCTGAGTGAGCTGACTCATAAGTGTCATGTGCGCAATCTGTGTCGACGCCCAGCCAAACTGGAATATCGCAATCAACGGACCGTAGTAGGTCATAAATCCCCACATGTCGACGTCACCGATGCATGCAAAACAGCGCAGGAAGACGAACGGAAACGATAGTGAAACGGCCAAAGTACCTGCAAAGCCATGGGCAATGGTACAACAGAAAGAAGCAACCTGCAAGCACCCAATGTTCTGACCTCAACGAAGGTGCCACCTGGCGAATGTCACTGAAGTGCGTTGGCGCTAACAAGCTTCCATAAAAGAACTTGCTGAACTTCAATAAACATTTTATCCAGATCGTGGTATTGGCGTTGGAGAGCCGACATAAACGGAACAATTACCCTTCCATGAGGAGTCCAGTGGTCAATATAGAAAGGACAAGGCCGTGCCACTGGTTGAGGTCAGCACTTAGAGTTGATGTCCATGCTATGGCACTGTTATGTTAGCTGGCTAATGGCTATGCAGGGCATCTGGTCCAATTATCCACAAAAGTTCTCTTCTGGCATAGTAAAGCAAAAAAAAAATAAAGCAATAAAAAAGTAAAGCAAGAAAATAGAAGGGGAACTGGCTAACCAAGGTTTATCGGGAAAATGTCCATTATTATGCAGCTAGGTAGAGCATTGTAAAGTCGATCGGATGCTGTAGGTGATCTAAGATACACAAATCCAGATCACTCCCACAGTCGGATCACTCACAAAATCTGACTGCTTCCTCTAAGTAGGCACGCCCTTTCGCAAAACTTCATAAAAATCCACCGACAACTTTTCAAGTAAACCTACTCATAAATGGATTGAATGACACAAAATCAGCCAACAATATTACCACCTTAGTGGAGCTAACAAAGCTTATCACAGACACTGGCTCATAAGCAGTTGTCGAACTAAGAAAAAAGCAGTGGGGGACGACACCGAGGCGCTGAAACTTCGACGCTTGTATTACATGAGGGTCCACAACAGCAGTGAAGGGGGAATCCCTCCTGCCCCCCTCCCTCACCCCCGGTAATTCGAGCACTGCTCATTAGATCAGAAACAAAACAGCATAAAATAAATTGTAAGAAAACACAATGGCCAAAAAACATGTATACACCCAGCTAAACAGATTTTCCCTTTCTGATGACAACGAATAAATGACCAACATAATTGCAAAAGGCCACATCGCCGACTTGTCACCCCTTGAAGCTGTGAATGGATTTGTCCCATCTTGACACCCATCTAATATGAGGTTCTTTGGACCCACGAGTCAGCTGCCAATGGCATCTAGATCAGTTCATCTGTTGTTGCAAAGCTCCCCGAGTGCCCAAATCGCCAACTTGTCACCTCTTATGGCTGCAAATGGACCAGTCACAGACATGTACAGTGCATATGTGCACATGCACGCACAACCCTTGGTTGAGACGTACCGTGGTAACTAAGGTTGGCTAGAAATGAAGTCCACACATTGAAAACAAGCAGCAAACACACCTAGTAAGTGCCAGCTTTTTCTCTTTGGCAGACCACAACATCCGTTGATCCGATCCGACTCGTATCCGACCAGCGGCGTGCAGATGGCATCAACAACCTGGCCCCACATAAGCAGGTATCCAGCCGGCTTTTCTTGAATCGTGACGACGTACTGGAAGAAGACGAGGAGCAGAGTGAACCACATCGTGGCACACAGGTCGTTCTGTATGTGACCGAAGCTGTAGAACAGCTTCTGTTGCCATGGCAGTCTGGACGGCATCAGCGCAGCATCCATGACAATGCGGCTGCCAGCTGACTTCCAGACCTACACATACAGTAGATGAAGGTTTCAAATATCACCTTTATACAAGAACCTGTCCAGCGCCTCTGATTCATTCTACTGAATAATTTATGGCGCTTAATCAAATTGTTTTTACTTACTTACTTACTTACATACTATGACTGCAAGACTGAATGATTAAGTAACCGATTCATTTAAAAACTTCACCGATTAAAAATTTCTGTTCCATAAAAATTCACATGTTTATTCGATAAAACTTCATGTGCCATTAACTGGATGCATATTATAGAACTGTAGTAGTAGAACGTACTGATTAACGTGGCGTAAGCTAAGTAGCTTCTAGGACAACAACTGTGTGATTTGCCTATCTTTGTTCTAAGACATCAATGACATACCATCGTGAGTGCAAACAGAACTGGCAAAAAGAATGTGTAATAGAGATTTTAGAACTTCAGGCTTTAACTAATTAATTACTTATCAAAGACACACAATTACGGTAATTTACAAATCATTAAACATGCAACTGTGCATGTCGGCACCTGCACCAGAAGAACATGAAGTAGTGGTTGTGGTAAAATAGATGAGAGCCATATATCGCAGAACCCCTATTTTACCACTACTAGTAGTGCTATCGTAGATGGTCCATACGATGCACTACGTCAGTTGAAATCTTGTCCAGTGCTGTACAACTGTATGAAAAATCACACTTGGAAAGGCTTCCAATAGATCAATGACCTTGAAAGTCACTCACGGTCACTGGAATTACCACTATTCAATAGGCCACGTATCACTTGCTATTACTGCTCTGCAGTAAAAAAATGTCTCTATCTTGCACAGTTTGCAAGATATTACCACATTTACAGTGCACGACCTTAAGAACTTCAGTTTCAATAAGAAAGTTGAATTCACAAGCCATGTGTTTTTCTGATTCATGCGTAAATATACCGTAGTTAATACATGCTTGCTATATTTCCTGAGGTATAGGACTTAGAAAGGCTTTAGACATCAAAAGTGACCTTCAAGGTCACTAAAGGTCATTGGTGTTGGTACCATTCGATAGGCCACATATGACTTCCTGTTAATCTTCTACTGTAACTATTTCTCTATCTTGTACCGTTTCTGAGACATTATCAGTTATTTCCAAAATCTAAAAAGTCAAGTGACCCTGAATACATCCCCTTTGGGGGTAATCTATCATGCATGTATTAATACTCGTCAGTATCAATCTGCACAACAAGTCTGAAGTGCCAATATTCACTCATTCCAAACGTAAACTTAACAAGTACCGCCAGTGAAGGGGACTGACTGTTATCCACACTGGCCGATCCTACGTCCACTCGCCATGCACCGATTTGTACAATTTTGGGCTTCTGGGGGAGCAAAGTTCCCAAAATGGGAAATTCCTGTCAATCGTTTGCAGCCGGTAAGCATTTCCCTTAAACTGTTTAAACATTAAGAGTAATGTATCGGCAAAGTGTCAGCAATTTGCCGAGCTATTGCGTGCACGTACTATTTTAAGGCATGTGCTGCGAGCCTCCAATTGGCCGAGGCACCTTGAAGTGTTACATTCACACATTGCTGTGACGATCTTTGCTTACAACAGATAGTCAACCCCCCCCCAAAAATGCCCATTCCTCAGGGGGGAATATGCACCCCCATCTGATATATGGTTCCTTCGGCCCACCCAAGTCAGCATCCCAAATGGCATCTCGATCGCTTCAGCCATTTGTGCAGGGCTCATGAATAGGGCCCACAGTTTTCCGCGGGCCGCTGAATTTCGAGCCGAGCCGCGGAATTTGGCCGTTGCCGCGGAATTTCCGTATTTCCACGGAATTTCACGGAATTCTGCGTAAACACGGAAATTCCTAGGCAACGGCCAACTTCCGTAAATCTGTATTGCTGTAGTAATTGTTGCACGCAGTCCCTTGAGACAGCTACACAGGCCTGTCGATTTCAGTGACACGTTTTCACGTTCAGTTTGCTTACTTACTTAAGTTTTTACTTACTGGACC
>Ga0209363_1000470_pt1 | contig 15694 bp, 10 predicted proteins | sample WorMetexBAHAMAS3_FD_187385 | JGI IMG/M metagenome (GOLD analysis project Ga0209363, IMG submission 187385) | Marine gutless worms symbiont microbial communities from Max Planck institute for Marine Microbiology, Germany - Inanidrilus exumae... | ecosystem: Host-associated > Annelida > Digestive... | reverse complement strand
TCCCAATTATTTTCAAACTAACTGTTTTCCGTTTCTAGTTCTGTATGCCGTGTATTGTAGTGGTTTAGCAGTCTTGTACTTAGGCCACTCTAAATAACTCTAATGTAATGTAATGTAAGGCAAGTGAGTCGATTAGTGCCTTGCCTGGATGAACCAATGGGTGCAAAATATCCGAGTTTGTGTCACCCATTTCTTCCAGTTCTAGAAATTAACTGATATATGTTTATGTTGGAGCGGTCAGCAAAGTATTTTGTAACACCATTCTTATTATGTTGCAGTAATGGATCGATTGACAGCCATGTCCGCTCAGAATCAGCTGTTGTTCAATTTAAATCCAGCTGTGTCATTGGCCCCATTGCCAACAAGGTTTCGTCCTCCACAGCCGATTGTTATTGACAAGTTTGCTTTTGTGAGTTGCTTTCTATGTTTGCTGCAGTTTGACAAACTGAAATTTGTACTTAATCTAGTTTAGGTTTTAAGTTCATTTAGTCATTTTCTGTATATTTCTGATGGAAATTGAGTTTTGAAACAAGAAGTATTTTTAATGTATAAATGTAAAGGTAACTGTACTGTTTGTTACCCGGTAGTTTTGGTGTTGAGTTATCTGTTGTTTATTTTGTTGTAAGCAGGCTCCACACAATTTTGCTTTTATTTCACAAGAGTCGCTGTCAAGAGCCATGCTTGCAGCACAGCAAGATATTAAGCAGAGGAAGGATGAAGCTAGAAAGCATTCAGATGATGTTCCAAAGCACCAGTCCGGTCACCGGACCAAGATTGTGCATAGTCAAGGCTATGTGAAGCGGCTAAACAGACGACACCAAAGAGACACATCGGTCTGTTATAGTCTGAGTTTGTAGTAGACACTCCCCATTTAGGAAGTTAATAAAATTATTTATACAGTATTTGAACATGAAATAATTTCCTCATAAGATAACTCTTCCTCAACCCAAATCACTTACCTGGGTACTTAGTTGTGAAGTAGACATATGGGACATTGACTAGTGATTATGTGTCAATACCTGAACTGTACACTTGTAAAATATCAAACATATTGGATTGGATTTTCGATTTTGTAAACACTGAAGTTACATGTAGTAAAAAGACAGCATGTGTAGTTGGCATCATTGATTTGTGGATCACAGTTTTCTGTACTCCCCCATCCCTCCCAAAAGCCAATCTGGATAATACCAACCAAGGTCTTCATGCTGGATGGAGTACTTCATGCTGCTCGTGATATTGTGCAACTCTGTCATATCACATTTGGTGTCTGCTTTGATTCTTGTCACTTTTTGTCCGTGGCAATTGGCATGCAGTTAGCCAGTTTAATAACAGTTTGGTACCAAGTTGTGTAAATTTTGTGGTAATAAAAGCTACTGTTTTACTTGTTGTTTTGCGGATCTGTTTCTGTACTTACTGTAGGCTGGGCTGCATGTCTAAAAAGCAAATCTTAGTGATTTTTGGAACGTGTTTTTACAGACTGCATGTCCTTCTGCTGCTCATTTAGTAGTGTCAAATGATTGAAGGGAAAATGCAGTAGCCTTAGCAGTTGGTGAAAAATCTTAAAACTGATTAGTTAGTAGTAATTGCACTGTTCTGGATGTCATTACGAAACTTGGCCACTAGATTGAGTCAATGCTTTGTATTTTCTTTGCTGTTAGTTGGGTCACAGGAAAGGCCTCCAGCACATAAAAAGCCTGTGCCAGTTGTTTGCAAGGGTTCTGTTTCAGAACAGGTCGAAAAAGAAAAGCAACGAGGAACCGACTAGACACGGAGATGGCAGCATAGAGTACTAGTTACAAGTTAAAGTGAATAGTATAGAACTAATGGGTCAGTTTTTATTTAATTTTTTAGACATTTATTTGTAAAATTGCACTGCCTAAATTGGTGTGATTAGTTTTTATTATTGGCCCGCCTACACATAGTACTGTTTTGCTCGACGGCGTCTGTCATCATCTGTCATCGTCGTCGTCTGTAACACTCCATGGTGGGCTATAATTAGATTGAGGCGGCTTCACATGTGCAGGCCAGGTGATAAGGTCATGCCGCCTCCAGTATAATTATAGCTGGCGGGCCAGTAGTGTTTCGTCCTGTTAGGCGACACCTTGTTAGTTTTCACTTTAACAGAATTCTCAATTTCTGGACTGTGCGTCAGTGAAGCTGTTTTGATGCTGTGTTAAGGCTCTTCCCATTAAAGAGCGCTCCGTCAATGCACCGTCGAGAACTGTCGTGACACAAACGTATCGCGGGCCTACAAATTCACCAGACTGTTCAGCACTTCCGAGTACGTTTAATTGTTTTATGTTTTGTGAGATTATGGTAAGAGACAGCTGTAGTACACATGCACGAGAACAGCATGCAAGTCGTTTTTCTCTCTTTCTGTAATGTTGATGTATTTAGTTAATGCCTAAATGGATCAAGTTGTTTTTTTTTGGTCTGGGAGTCACCGTAGAGAATGGCTAATTTGTACTTGAGGGGTCTAGATCCCACATGGAAGGGGTGACCACCCCAGTAGCCAAAGCCTACATCATAGAACTGGCTTAAGCCTGTGTCTGTAGAAGATTTTTGACTGCCGCTATGTTGTGGCCAGCTATCCCAGCAGTCGCCACTGTTTGTCTGTGTGTCTGTTTTTCTGCACGACATCTGAAAAACGGATGCAGCTACGATCATCAAACTTGATGTACAAATTTTCCACGATGAGCCTGAAAAATAATTTATTTTGGGGTCAAAAGGTCGAAAAGTCATCATCACGAGTTACAAAAACAATGCCAGTGTGGGTCTTTGTACTCCTCTGGGTGCTGGTTTTTCCCATTTCTTCCTGTGACTGCACAAACTCTGACCTACGAACTCGATCAAGGTAGTACTAAGGTGAATGTGCATATATTAAGTCTAAGGTCATTTCGTTTATAAGTTATCATTGGGACACACACGCTGGTCTGTCTGCTCTCCCTGGACCACTAAAGTGATCCGTAATCAGCGTGTGAAGTGATTAACACTGTCATTATTATTAATGTGTACATATTCATAATGAGCACTAGTGTGGCCTGTAATGTACAGCTGTTAAAGCTGGACACTCAGAAAGAATGAACAAACACGTCTTGATGCCTTTGAGATGAAAGGGCTGAGAAAGATTCTGCGTGTATCGTGGACAGCAAAGAAAAACAAATGAGTGGGTTCTTAACAAAGTCTGGAGTAAAGAGGGAACTGTTAGACGCTGTCAAAACAAGGAAGCTAGCATACTGTTGTCACACAATGAGGAAACAAGGGCAAGGGAGTTGCCTAGAGAAAGAGATAATGTGAGGAACAATGCCAGGTGCTCGCAGGCAAGGAAGACCACGCACGGCCTGGATGGACAACATCAATACGTGGACAAGACTATCTGTGGAAGAGTTAATCAGAATGACAGAGGACAGAGATAAATGGAGAACGTACATCCATGGACTGGTCAACCGTCGGATCGAGGATGGCTAAAGAACAGAACAGAACGTATTCGTAATTTTTTATATGCAGTGCAGAGTATGTCGCCACCGACTCACGACGTCACCCAGGAGGAGAAGGCATTGGCCGATGTATCTCGACTGAGAAGTGAAGTCATGAAATGTCTGCAACAGATCAAGAATGCCCACCTGCACAACTTACACACAGGTATAGCATGTTATGCTCGTAAATTTTACATTGAAGGTTATCGAATGTGACAGTGATATTACTGTTGTCTTGTTATAATAATAAAAATTTCAGAACATTTGCATGTGTTAAATATCTTTGCTGATCCTTTGGCAATTGCTACTTTGTCGCAAAAAGGCTGAATATTGATGCAAGTTAACGAGACTGATCATGATAACATGGAATTGTGAACTTTGCTAACTTTCTGCATTTTTATCGCGCTTTTTTGTCGTATTATATTGACTACTGCAGGTTGATAACACTAAGTGCCCACTTTTGTTTACAACATGTCGACCACCACTCGGAACATCGTGTAGTCTGTTTGTGACATCCCGGCCCGTTGTTACTGATTCTCATGTTGTCAACTATAGGTAGCTGTCCAGCAGATACGGAAGATATTACCGAGCATACGCGTAGGGCGACAAAAACTGAGGAGCAGGTAGTCAGATCAGCACGGAACGTGTACTCTCTAAATCAACAAGTGACGCAGTTCCAGGACGAGCTCGGCAGAGTGAATCTTAGATCTGTGGACGAGAGTAAAAAGGTATTTGATTTATGTTGTTTTAATTCTGTACATCTTTCTTTTTTTCATTGGCGTTCTTTGTTAGTATGGCTTACGACATTGCCGTCTCTCTGTTGTGTCTTTTTTTGACCAAACTTTATGGTAAAGTTCCAGTAGGATCATTGCCCATGGCCACTGAATTCGTCCCCAGAAAACCCGTGTCAGGTTTCATGTTTTTTTTGTTACGCTTTTGTCAGCCGACAATGTCGTCAGGCTGTCTGTCTGCCACATTTGTCTGTTTGTTCATCCATTTGTCCGGACAGGTCTTGTTACCACGATATCTCAGGAATGGCTCGAGCAATCTCGATGAAAGCTACACGGAATGTTCACCATCCCCTACTGATGACCTGGTTAGATTCTGGAGGTCAGAGGTCAAGGTCACAGCAGGTCATCAAGGTGGATAAGGCATCTACGTCGATGCTGTGGCATCAAAGTCCAACTTCTAGCTTGTTGTTTGTAATATACAGTCACGTGTATCCTTTGACACTGTTATTTGGGTGACAGGAAGCAAGTGTTTCCTTCAGTGATTTTATGTGGTAGGGTGACAGGAATGGCATTCGGCCTGTAAAAAACCCAAGCCACTTATTCCTAAGCATTATCTTCAAGAACAAATGGAGTAAGAAAACAAAAGGGGAAATCGCCTAATTCATGCTCTACTGGAAAATGGAGATAGGTAACTAGTATCTAGCCACTGGTATGCTGTACTCTGTACTGTAACTATAAAACATAGTCAGTCAAATCGACATGCAGAACCACGCCGGCAGCAGCAGCACACGTTACTAGCAACCGTGATGGTTTTTGGAACTGTGTAACCTTGACCTTTGATCTTTTAAGGTCAATGCATGCCGAGCGACTGCTATAGAGTATAAGTGTACAAAGTTTGGTGTCGATAGCTCAAGCTGTTTTCCTTTTAGAGCGGGGACAAAGAGACAGACAGACGTGACTGAACGCTACACCCACGCCGGCAGCTATGCTGGCGTGGGTAATTATGTATGTTAACATATTGCTTAACAGTTATATCCTGAATTATTTATTGTCTGTAATGCTTTGAAACTGTTAGTTGGAGATGAAAACCAGTCGTGTGCATTGTACATGTAAATGTCCTACTGTAGCAGTTGCCGTTGGAGTAACCTGTGGTAGATGTGAATACGCTACTGTTAAAGTAGAATCCGAAAGGATCTGTGGTATGATTGTGAAGACCAGTGGTCGAATTAAGAAGAAAGTAGTGGAGGGGGGGGCGGAACACTGAGGCATTGAAGGGCGGCCCATTGTAAAGTATAGGGACTTACAACCACAGTGGGGTGGAAATCCCCCACCTCCCGTGCCACCCAGTAATTCGAGCACTGGTGAAGACGATGTTTGAATTAACAGCATCGGCTGATCAGTCGGCTGGCGTCTTTACATCGAGGTGTCGTCCGAGCGCTGCACGTCTACATCCGTTCCATGTCGGACGCCGATGTCTGTCGTGGTGTTCTGATGGGATGTCAAGATCTCGCTGCCGTTGTCCGCCGTCTGACTCTGTGTTCTATGCAGCTGGGTGTCGTGACCACCTCAGCACCACGGCCAAACGACATGTTCTCCATTCTGGATGACATTGTGGTACAGACGTCATTGTTATATGCTCATATCGATGTTTATGTCGGTTGAGAAAGTTTAGAAAAGCCTTAAAATTGCAATATTGGGTTGTAATTACAGTGCTGGCACTTGTCCACTCATAGCTGCTGTTTAGACGTAGTATTTGCATACCATATGGTCTTTGACAAACTTTGCAGTCATTGGAAGAAAAGTCGTGGAATTTGCTTCCGAGTTTACGAAATGAAATCATCACTGGATGTTTACCATTATATGAAGTGTTTGCATTCCCCCTCCTCTCTAATAGACAGCATCTGAGCTACGATGATTGTCTGGAGGTTAATACGGAAAGTAATCAGAACTGTTCTGTGTTGTGTTGTGTTTGACAGTTCTGCACAATGATATGCACACGTGTGAACAGTTCTTAAATTTGTGTGTTGGTTTAGAGTTAGATGTACAGTAGTACATATCTTGTTGTCGCCTTATGCTTATCTGTTGCATGCTGTTGCATTTGTTTGAATACAGTAGGGTACTCTAATAATATTTGTTCATATTGATAGTAACAATAATGACACTAATAATAAGAACTGTTATCATTACAACTAAGACTCACATATGCATCTGCACGTTGACAATCTATGGGAATTACTCACTGTACTTGAGCTCCACCTGGCTCAAAAACATCAACGGTGACCTGACCTCGTTTGACATGGAGCTGCTGGAGGCAAGAGATGCAGCTCAGAATCAACCTTTTTGGAGAATGCTGGCTTTATATAGCGCTACGCACCCATAGTGGTGCATGCGAATATTGGATTGGGACTTCATTCTTAACTGCTAACACCTGACTGAGCAGTGCACTGAGCAGTGGGGAGTGCATAATGTTAGAAGTGTTTTAAAATAATGGACAGTAAGTGAGTGATGCAGACTGTTAAGTTAAACTGCTGATGCAGGGAATGACCAAGGTTGAGGAGCGAGACTCGATTCACCAGTTGCCGAAATCGTCATCGGAGCCCACGGCAGGTGAGCAGGTGATAAGAAATCAGCGGCCAGAGCCCAGTAGTAAAGTAACTCCAGTGGAGCTGAGGTTCAGTCAGCCGGCACAGCAGAGATCAGATACTACAGTTACTGAGAGTACCGGTGAGTTTCCAGCTGGCCACTGGCACTCTGGTTTGGTGCCTGTTTTCCAGTCAGTTCCTTTGTTAGTAGGTTGCCTTCTGATCATGATTGTGTGTGGTCTGATACAATCACTGAAGCCAACCAGGGGAATCTGTCACTGTAATCCTTTACAGTCAAACTTGATGACAGTTCAGCTTGTTACTTTACCCCCGTGCATTATATTGCAGTCAGCATGTCTGTCTGTCTATCTGTCTGTTTGTCTGTCTGCTCGCATGTCTCAGCTAGAAGATGGCTTCAACGCCCCAGCGTCAACGTTTATGCTTTTGCCACTACATACTGCTGTGACCTTGACCTTTGACCTCCAGAATCTAATCAGGTCATTAATGGGGGGGGGGTTATTGAATGTTCACTGTACGTTTTGTTGAGATTGCTCAAGCCGTTCGTGAGATATCACTTTAACAAGATCTGTCCTGTCTAATGAACATGTGTCGTGGTTTGTATACCATAAAACGTAAATGTTATGATGTATGTTATGCCAAAATTGCTTTAGTGTTCCAGAACGTTTTCCTATTCTATGTGTAGGTCTTTGAGTGAGATGTGTATGATGTAAAAGGCTTTTTTAGTAATTTACACAACCGTGCTTTCAACAGACCATTCTTTGATGACTGGCAATGCTTTTTGTGTATAACATATTGTTATAAATATGTTGTATAATTTTTAAACATGTTGACACATGTGTATTAGTTCCTAGCAGCTCAAGTCGCCAGTCGGCGGCCAAGAATCGTCGATCGGAACTGCAAGCCGGTATTCAGGCGTTGCTGAAAGATGGCAACATATCTGCACTGGTGAAGAGGCCGCATGAGCGACCTGCGCGTGGCAGAAACATTTGTCAGTCTAGGAAGCGAGGCGTGCTGATCAGTAGACGGCTGCCAGTGAGTTTTTTACCCCCTATTCACGGCTCAATTATCACACATTATCACTGGCTTTATGGGTAGAAAAATGTCCGTCCGTACGTCTGTCCGTCCACAAAAAGTTTTTTCGATTTCAATGAAATTAGGTATGTAGGTAGAGGTCGATGACAGACGATGAGTGATGCATGCCGGTATGCAGTATGATCCGATCCAAGGTCAAGGTCACAAGCCATGAAAGTCAGTAAATCGGCCATTTTCAAAGGCTGTCTCCTCCCCCAATTATGATGGGGGCTGGCAAATGACCACGGATTCTTAAATTAGGGGACAATGCCTAAAGCTTATCAGGGCCGAATTTTTGAATTTTGTCCCCGTTTCTGTGTCACGTGACTTTGAAGTTGGCAGTAAGTAGGAGTCGACTGTAGTCACGTATGGGGCTAATTTTTATCATTTTTTTGTTGCCACATATGGCCCAGTGATGTGCAGACTGCGGACCCGTCCGTGGACTGACGTAGATCCGCCGCAATTTTTGGATTTGTGGACTGACAGCGGATCTTTGTTTCCAGAAAAACTGCAGATCCAGGCTGATGCGGGTCCTAGCGCCTCTGAAGTTACGACCATATGGCGCTATACAAATGTGTATATTATTATTATTATTATTATTCCTTAACGAATATTTTGTTTGTAGTGCTGCTACTCTCTAGGAATTATGAATTGTTAGCGAAACAAATTACCAGCAGTTAAATGCCGTCATTTCGGTGGTTAATGAGTATTGCAGTACTTTTGCGAAGCACTTCTGTATATGTCCATCAACCTCATGACTCTATAGAAATTGTATTGTATTTTATATTGTATTGTATATTCAGTAGTTGTACCATCGCTTAATTTTGATCAGGTTATTCGCAAATAAAAAGTGGATGTTTTTAGCCACAATGTGTAGCACTACATAGGCTACTCGGTGGACGCGGACTGACTGCGGATTGGAGATTGCAGTACTTCTGCAGATGCAGGTCTTTGGTCAGGATCCATGGACTGATGCGGACCGAAAATTTGAGGATCCGCACATCACTGATAATGGCTTCAGGACTGTAATGCGCCCTAATTTATTTGTTGATTTTGGGTGCTATATAAATCGTTTGCTTACTTCCATATTTATTTACTTAATTCCTTTCTTAATTATTTGTTTCTTTACTTATTTACCTTCTTAAGAATAGGTCCATTCCATTTTTAGGCCGTAGTTTGTAAGAGGCAGCCAATGCTGGCTTTAGTTTTGTTGTGTTTATTTTGTGTTGTAGTATATTTTGTTGTGGATGCATGTTTGCTTTTGTTCTATTAGATTTAGTTATTCAGTATTAAGCGAAGAGATTGGCCGGAAACATTGTCTCTGAAATGACCTCTTTTGTGTCAGGTTGGACGTAAAAACCTTAACTCACTCAATCAACCGTGCTAAGCGATTGGGATGGGAAGAATGTCTCTGAAATTACTTCTTTTTGTGTCGAGTGGGAATTAAAAACTGAACTGAACCAAGAGACTTTTTCATAATACTGAGCGTAATGTCCGACAATGTAGCCGTCACTAGACCAGTGATGTTGTGTGGTAGATGGTAAGGCAACACCAAATGGAACCTGATGCTTCAGACTCGCACTACGCCGAGCCGACAATTGCGACGTCGCTGAAGGAGCATTCTAAGCACAGAATCCGTCAGAAACCTGTGAAACGATCACGGTTTACTATGCATCATGCTGCCGAAAGAAGTTCCAGATTACCGCATTGCGTACATGCGTGTAGTGACCATTCCTTAAGAACTCGACGATGGTCGTCGGAAAGAACGTGTTTGAGTGATAACGACAACGATGGTGATAAGTCAAAAAGATACTTGTCAGGAAGATGTAGCCAAAGTGATGACGAGCTATCTTTACGTCAGTCACCACGAGGATGCGGCAGTTGCAGCAGACACTGTCCAGGGCAGTTTGCATCACGTGGTAGCGATTCCACTTCCAGCATGTCATCGACCCAATCCCAAGACGGTCTACCACATCAGGAGCATGCACATTCTCCGAAGCCAAGACATCGTGGATGCTGCATGTGTAGTTCATCTGCTCCTTTGAGGTGTGGTTCTGTAGTTGATTATTCTTTCACAGTTACTTTTCAGTTTTCATTTCACCAGCCTTCTGTTCTGAGTGGCAGTTTGGCCTTATGGTGACGGTGTTGGCACATCAATGAAGCTACTCTCTTTTAAGCCCAGTTATTATTATGATTATGATTATTATTATTATTATTTCTGGCCCGCCTACACATAGTGTAGGGGACCAATATTGTTTTGCTTTCTGTCGTCGTCGTCTGTAACACTCCACGGCAGGCCTGCCAAGCTTATCGGGGGCTGATTTCTGATTTTTGTCCTAGTTTTTGTGTCACGCAACTTTGAAGTTGGCAGTAAGTAGGAGTCGACCGTCAGTCCCATATGGGGCTAATTTTAAGTTTTACAACTGGAGGTACGGAGACGGTGTAACGCTGTTGAGGATAACTAGATTCTTCTCCTTAATCTAAATGCGCTACGTCACGTTGACAAGGGCAACTGCTCCAACGGAACCTTCTCGTTTTTAACTGGAGATGATGCACGTTCACGTGTGTAATCTCCTTAACTAGTTGTGTTTTTAGATGTTAGATTACATTTGTGTCAGCAAGTACAGGGTAATCGTTGTTTTTCATGCAAGCCATGTTTGTCTAATGTAGCACGGCTGTTTTGCGTCTACAAAAGACTTTGCAACTTTATTTCTGCTACAAAAATGCGAGTAACTTGCAAGTAATGGCAAAAGTAAATTGCAGGTTTCTGTGAAGAAAATACTGTAGTAATTGAGGCAGGTTGGTTGAAATTTTGAGCGCTTATTAGTTCGTGTTTGGCCATGGATTGCTAGTGTGTACGGAAAGACTGAACTGTTGCATGTTGCTTCATGGTGCTAGGAATGCGTCCCGTGTCAAGGCAACTGATCGGAATCAGCAGATTGATCGCGAGTTCAGAACGAAGGTCCGGCCGGTGTTAGATTATGCTCAGGTTGTGAGTGTCATACATTACAGTGTCTGTTACTTTTATGTCACAGAGATTATAGGAGTCATATTTAGCATACTGGGTGTAGCGAAAACCACGGCCGTTGGCATCTGTAAATAAAAAAGGGTGTTGCCGTAAGCTTGCCCATAACTTTGCCAAATCCTGACAGATTTTCTAAATTCTGTCGTACTGAGACTGCAGTGAAAATGTCATCAGTAAAGATTCTACCTCACCTAAGAAGTGTTGCTACTCTACCTTTGCAATATTTGGCATCTTTTTCAACTACTGGTCACTGGCCTTATATTTATACTTATTATTATGCCGAAGCAGCAGAAACATACATAAAACACCAAAAAGTCTATAGACACAACGAAACTAACCTGAATAGAAGAGGAACTAAAAACCAGTTCGTCCAGTGCTTGAGGGGGGTCCTGTGTGCACTTTTAGGTCCCCTAGGCTAAGTTAGTCGAAAGTTTTATGTAGGAGCCCACTTCAGATCTTTAAAAAAGCCTGGATAGACATGATGGATCATGGTAGCAACTTGAGAAACCATTATTTTATATATACCCCTACTATGGCTGCCGAGGGCATAATATTAGTACATTGTATGACATTTAACACATACGCAGAGATGATCTAGCTGACATCGCCTTGATCTGCAACTGCCAGAAGTATGCATCCAACTAGCACTATGCTGTGCCTTTTGCAAATGTCACTCGGACAGTTCCCAATGCATGAATCCCAATGGATTGTGAAAAGACCTGAACAAAGATAAGCATAGCTTGGGACATGAGAGAACACATAAATAATGGCACCTATTTTTTGCTGTGGCATAGGATCCTTTTTCACATTTTGGGAGCCATTTTGAAAATCCGAGATGGCTGCTGCACCTAGACTATTTAATTATAAACTATATTCTTTATGCCCAAAAACCTATGTATAGACACATATGGATGTGTTCGTGGTGAACGAGTTTCATCATTAACAGCACAGCGTATGATGTTGTTGTGCAGAAGTCGGTGGATGCTGGTGCTGTAAGTGACGTACTGATGAACGAGCTTATGGCCGATACGGCAGCGGAGCTTCATCGTCAACGGACAGAAAACATTGTTGATCGTGAGGCGGCTTTCATGCAGGATGCACCATCAGTTGAAACCCTTCTTCACAGGCTGCATGTTATTGAGGTGATACAGTCTTTATCATTGAAACCACCGGAACACAGTCGTTCTGTGACCTGTAAAACACTATTTTAGCTGCATCCTAGTTCTGCGATTTTCTTACATAGAAAATTAGCTGCATTTCAATTTGGTGTATTATCCCGGTGATGATATTCTACACAGATAAAGTAATGGTGACGGGCAAATTCCATAAATTTGCGTGTACTTGATCTCACGATTCGAGTCAAATAACATAAATCATGAAAATTTGATGCACGTTTGACAGTAACCATTTAATGCATTAAAGTGTTGCTGCGATGACGTGAACTGCATCAGGACTGTAAAATTGCTACACAGGTCCAGAAAGTTTACGTTTCAGAGATTCGGCCTACTCCAGTGCAGAGTAACTTAGACAGTGAGGCCGCTTAAACAAATACCGAAAATGGTAGAAAATGTAAGAAGCCAGTACTCACAAGAGTGCAACGACCCATGCCAGCGCTGTTTTTGTGACTCGTGACCTTTGACCTTTTGACTCCAGAATAAACTGGTTTCCAGGACTGATCATGGAACTTTTGTATGTCAAGTTGGGTGATCCTAGCTGCATCTGTTTTTGAGATGTCATGTGGAAAAACAGACAGACGGACATCGTGCAGAAAAACAGGCTGACAAACGCTACCCATGTGACTGCCATTGTGACTGTAGAATAAAATTGCATTGTGACTTGTAACGCCGTTACCGTTGCGGTTGTCCACCATCTTTAGTTTAGTGTTGGCAGATTTTCAGAACAAAATGTTTCATTTTTCACCGGATTACTCATGTGCTTGTTGTACAGTGGTTCTTCTTATTTTCTTTTCGTGATCTTTGCTCTTGGTTATTGCTTCTTCTGAACTTAATTTAGTAGAACTGACCAACTGTTCACTGTAGGAGGAGCAGAATGCAATAAGGCACAGGTGGACAAATGTAGTCTACGAGGACGAATCTGCCCTCAGCATCAAAGGTATAACTGCTTATTTTTGTCGTCATAATTGATGGACAAGAAAGCATTTGTTAGAGTGCATACATTCGCCGTGCTGCTCTGAAATTGCCGCAGTGTCATTACAGGCAGGCAGTAGAAGCATTTACCTAAATTCCTCCGCATTGTGCTTTAACTGTGCCAGATCAGGCTTTCAAAATTTAACAAGCCTGCAGTCATGGACAGCAACTTTGCGCCCGGTGCAGCCACCTGACAAACTCAACCAAACATAACGTCATCTGACATCCGACTGGTGCCACCACCTCGTGAACTAGATGAAACATAACGTTGTCTTTGATTCTGGACAATTGGCTTCATTATGTCATCCACAAAACCGGAAGTACATAACATGTTGCACTTTTGTCAGAGGAGGACCGAGCCACATCCACAGGTGACCTGTACAGAAAATTTAGTGAAATTTAGACGTGTGGTTTTTAGGTCGACTCTTCGACAGAGTTGACCTAATAAAGCCGGTCGCCGGTCTCAAATGTCTATCCTTACGTACCTATGTACGTGCGTACGTTCGTCCGTCCACAAAAAGTTTCTTCGATTTCAGTGACATTTGGCATGTACGTAGAGGTCGATGAGTGATGCACGACGGTATGCAGTATGACCTGATCCATGGTCAAGGTCACGAGCCCTTCAAAGTTGGAAATCCATTTTCAACAGCTATCTCCTCTGCCATTTACAATGGGAGCTGGCAACTTACCACGGATTTTTAAACTAGGGATCTAAATTTGTTAGGGCTGTATTTTTGATAATTGTCCTAGTGTTGGTGTCACGTGACTTCGAACTTGGCTGAAGTGAACTGTCAGTGAAATGTGAGTTGTGAAGAGTCGACCGTCAGACCCGTATGGGGCTAATTTGTATTAATTTTATTTGTAACATGGAAGTCACTGGTTTGATCGCCTGCCATTGTGTTGTCATGCAGTGACCCTAGGCAAGTCATACACAGTGCCTCTGTTCACCAAGCAGTATAAATTGTTATCGGCCAAGGACGGTGATGCTCTGAAGCTGGGAAGGTAACCGCGGGCCTGACAGAAAGTAATGGTAGCCTACTGATGGATTTATGACTAACATCTCCTGCATGCAGCGTGCCTAGATCAGCACTGGCATTCACCTTCCTTATGGGGCTGTGGATGTGTCATTTACTTGTAAACTAACTTATTATCTGACCATTCAGTAAAGTTGCATGTTGTGTTACCTAGCGGTCGGTCCCAGCTTTGGTCATCACGGTGGAACTGAAAATCAGGACACAGCAGTTGTCGGCAGCGAAATCTTGTTCACAAAAGTCGCTGGTAAAGGTAACTTCGGTCGTGCGGCTGGTGAACTCGGCAACAGTGAAGGAATGTCAGATGTCGGTCATTTACAGTGCAAGCCAGGAGCAGTTAGATTACGTCTGAGCCACGAGGCTGTCGACACCATTGAAAGCAATGTCCAGCGTTACAAGGATTACTTGCAGAAACGTTTCCATCATACCGACAGCCAGTTCAACCCGTGGACAGCCGTTGAACAGTAAGTACATACAGCTGTACACACAGTGTTTGGAATAATTACCCACATCGACGCTTGTCACGACGGTAGGGTCTCTCAGTGGTGTTTGTCTGTCTGTTTGTCTGTCTGTCTGTTTTTCTGCACAATACCTAAAAACCTTTGCAGCTAGGATCACCAAACTTGACATAGAAATTTTACGCCATGAGTCCTGGAAACCCATTTATTTTGGGGTCAAAAGGTCACGATAACGAGGCACAAAAAGTGCCGGCGTTGGTTTTGGCAGTCTTGTAAGTGCCGGATTTCTTCTGAAAAGTCCAACTACATGGTTAACGGTGTCATAGCGACAGCAATGGGTCATGTGAAACATCAGACAATAGCAGTGTTAGAAAGTTGTTTAGTTAACCGACGGGTGATGGTCTGCAGCTGGGAAGGTAACCGCAGGCCTTGCGGAAAGTAATGACAGCCTACCACTGGGTGGATGTCACATGCAGGCTGATTGCCTTTACGCCAGGATCAGCACAATGCCCAACGCTCACGAACGAGTATGGGAAGCCTTGACCCTTTTTCAAGCGCCTCTGCATCCCGCATAGGACACTATGGCGCTATACAAATGTTGTATTATTATTATTCACTCGGGGTATACAAGTACCAACTGCTACATCTTTAGTGATTAGACGGGAATTTTCATCACTTTGTGTGGTGTATGTTGTTTGATAGCATTGCCGATGACATACTGCAGAGTTGTGTGACCGACGTCGTCAAGGAACTGGAACAGATCAACAGTGACATTGTCAACCACATCTACAATGCCGAATTTTCTGTTGCCCCGTGACTTGAAACTTGTGCCACGTTAGCTGTTTTTTGTCTGCATTAGTCATCCATCTATTATATAGAACGTGATTAGGTGACTGGAAAAGATATATTCAGAAAGTTGGGACGTGTTGAACGTAAGGGGCTCATCCATAAAGGGCGACCACACACGGGAAGGAGGGTTTAGTCAAATGTGGATAAGGGGAGGAAGGGTTTGATGGTATGCAGACGTCCACATTTATAGTAAAGCTGCGAACATAGGTGACGGAAGCTTCTGATCACAAGTGGGCTGGCCAGGGGCTATTCCTTTCCTTTCTGTTTCTCCCTTCCCTCCCCTCCGCCGTCCCCGTTATAAGT
>Ga0209363_1000469_pt1 | contig 15705 bp, 11 predicted proteins | sample WorMetexBAHAMAS3_FD_187385 | JGI IMG/M metagenome (GOLD analysis project Ga0209363, IMG submission 187385) | Marine gutless worms symbiont microbial communities from Max Planck institute for Marine Microbiology, Germany - Inanidrilus exumae... | ecosystem: Host-associated > Annelida > Digestive... | reverse complement strand
AGTCAACAATTTTAAGTGGAACTTGGATAGACTGCGACTATCAGGAAAGATGGGTCTGCTACTGGACTGATGTCTCAAGACCCTAGGGGCTTATCCAGCTTTGCTGGGAAGCCCTGTCCGGTGAGTCCGGTGAGTCCGTAATGCGCTATACAAATCGACGTTTACTTTACTTTAGCCTTTACTAATAGTAACCACTTTGATTTTATTTTATTTTTCGGCAGGTGATATTGATCCGGTCACCGTAAACATAGCCAACACGGCCGCCGGAAACATAGCTGCAACTGTGGCAAACGCTATTCCTACAGTCACCGTAATAATAATAGCCACGACACTATTTGGAACCGAAACATGAATGCGCGTTTTGTTCATCCGGTCACCGTAAACATAGCTAAACATAGCTAACTGGCTATTGTTCCGACAGCCGGAAATGTAACTGCCAGGACGCTGTGTGTCTGGCAACTAATCGAATTTATTATATATTAAATGTTGGAGTGAGATAACCATACAAAGGAAGAAATAGAAATTATATTTATATATGTTTATACTGTACTATATTATTTCTTTTCTAATAGAGTGGTCAGTAGGTGGAACATGCTGGATCAGCAGATAGTTGGAGCTACCAGTTTCAACGCCTCTAATAACGCGGTTTGGATAAGCTAAGAAAGACCAAGATGGCGCTTCTTTGTGGACTGATCTGCTAACTGCGCTAAGCCCTAGGCCAGAGCCTCTCTGGTTGAAGTTTCTGCCAGTGAGTAGGGTTCGAACGATACCGGTATTGGGGTATTGGGTATTGGCCAATGCTTGCCAGTATTGGTGGTATTGGTATTGGCCCAATACTTTTCTTAGTAATCGTGCCCAATACTGGGCAGACAACAGTCTGTGGCGCCGTCTTCCCACCCACGATGATCTGATAAGCCGCAGTTCTATGCGTGCGTTAGCATAGGATTACAAAGCAACGCCTGTTATGCAGACCGCCTTACTGCAGATCGTGGGAGACACTGGTGAAACGATACAGGGGTGGGGGTGCGGGTAAAGTGCACGTGTGAAATCCGATACCAACAGTTAATTTGTCATGCGTCACGTCTCTCCACTCCTGGCAACGCTCGAACGACTGAAGCTGCTTGATGCCGCCATGATGTGTGTATGTGTGTGTGCACCACGCATCTTGGCTGCATCAAACAGCTTCAGTCGTCCAGGACAGTGACTGACAGGTTTAGCAATCGCCAGTCGTAAATAAACTGCCACCAAACGGGAATTACTCAGCGCCCTGCCCGCGTGTAGGTTTGCGGCTTGGGTGGTCGCACGGCGGGCGGCCTTGGAAATGAGTAAGGACACCGGCGGCGAGGTGACGAGTTCATCATGCTTGCACTTCGCGGCTCTCTCCATTCCCACAGTTGGCCGGTGACGTTTGCCCCGACTGTGCGGGTTAAGTAGCATTCTCACTGCGGCCGTAACGTGCACGTTATCATTGTAATGCGCATCTTAACGATCGTCGCGCGTTATGTCCGTAACGTGCATGTTACGGCGGTCGACGGTCGCAGGTAGCACGCCTTCAATGCGAAATTTTTAGATCGTCCCCTGCGTTCGCACACGTTCTATTGCAGGCATGCTACGGCTGTCGACGGCCATAGTGAGAATGCTACTTTGTACTCGCCAGTAGCACTTACCGTATATACTCGCGTATAAGCCGTCCCGCGTATAAGCGGACTCCCATTCCCACGGCCGAAAATCTAGCAATAATTAGTGACCTGCGTATAAGCCGGTAACGACAATCAGCTATGGACGTGTACCCTAGATCTAGGCCTTGACAATGCATGAGTGTCAGCGAGTTCACAACAACGGCGACAGGACTGTGCATGCTATCGCACGTGATAGATTTCAAAGTAAGCAGACGTCGTATGCCTAGTACTGCAAGCTACATCACGTGACGTTATGTCTGTCATAACAGCGTTACTTCGCAGGTTCAAAGCCACCAAAGTCGTCATCAGATGCGTCCAAGTCGGCGCTAAACAAGGCAGAAACTGTTCACATGTTAGTTCAGCAGTTCAATGCAGTCGTTGTACACATCGCCACCTTTGTAGTCTGTGATATGGGTTAATATAGGACTAATTTGATGGGTGCTGTCGTCGTTGTCTTTGATCTCATGATCACTGAACGATAGCCTTGCACGGTCGGAGTGTTGGAATGGTGTCAAGTTACAGCAGCAGCAGCATAAGTCTGTGCGTGGTCATGCAGAACCCTGCCGACGTGCTCTCCCCCACGCATACACGTAGCCCTAGTGACCTACTAATGGTGCACACCCTGTGCGGCACACACACAGTGAGCGTCGCTGACAGATAGCCGTCATGCTGACTGTCGACTCTGGCTGTATGGCATGACCCGCGTACAAGCCGACCCCCACAACTTGCACGTCGAAATTGAGCCAAAAATTGTTGGCTTATACTCGAGTATTTTTTATTAGAACGAATGACGTCACTTTCGATATCGGTATTGGTATTGGGTATTGGTATCGTTAGAAGCCAAAGTATTGGGTACTGGGTATTGGGTGCTGAGCTAGGTATCGTTCTAACCCTACCAGTGAGACCACACAATTAAGGTGAGTTACAAGGTGAGTTATTTCATGTGATTTGTTATGCATTAATTGACTGTATGCATAAACCATTCATCCAACACCACCTTCCACTAACGTAATATATGTTAACTGCATTTTGCCTCGTTTTCGTTCGACTGGATTAATAGCCGAATGGCTAGAGTTCCGTTATAGCGCATAAGCTATTGTTCCGGTGACCGGACGAATAGTCACTGCGTTATTTTTATTTATTTATTTTTACCCCGATATTATATACACAACGTTGTGCAAATGCAACTAATATCTTATATACACAACGTCGGCAGATAGCGACACTTGACGCACGAAAAGTGTTAGTGCTAACAAATAAAACTAAACTGACCCTAACTGTAACACTAACCCTAACCGACACAGTAATGCAAAAAAGTAAGACCAAACTGACTCTAACCATAGCACTAACCCTAACCGACACAGTAACGGTGATATTTTTGCGCACATTTTGTCTACACCGATAAAAAGGTTGTATCACAATAATAAAAGAAATTTTTGCGGAGGCGCGGTAGCGGGATTCGTGGGTCGGCCTTTTTTTCCGTTTTCCGACTTTTTAGCCGTTTGCTGACAAGAATTTGATAGTAAGTTCATACTTTATCGTTGAAAAGAGGGTTTTTTTGTGGGGATATATAAGATATATAAGAAAAAGGAGCTAGGTCTTTTGTGGGCATAACAGAAAGAAAGAAACAATAAAGTTGCAAAATTTTAGTCAAAAGCGTTGTGTATATAATAAATCTGTTGCATTTTACACAGCGTTGTGTATATAATATTATTCTTATTTTTATTGGGCGGCTGTAAGAGCTGTTTAGCCTTGTTCGTCCTGTTCCATTGTTCTTTTCAATTGTTATGCTTTATTGTTTTTATGAACAAATAAAGATAGATAGATATAGACCTGAGTCTGTAGGATGTTAAGTCGAAACATCACCCCCACTACATTTAATAATCACAAGCCAATTCCTCTCCTCTCCCTGGGCTGGCGCATAGGACTGACAAAGATCTCACTGCTGGGGCCCATTTGGCTTGCCGGTCCATCCTCCCATGAATGCCACGCCCCTGCCCTTCGCCGCACCACGTGACCCGGTCGTCCATACCGCCCGCTAGCCTAGTACTAAGCCTCGTCGTCTGCTTGACCGCACTCAACTTTTAACTTCTTTTGACGATGACATTTTATTATTATTATATACCACTACCTGAGAATGTTCATTCAAAAAATCGCGTATCCAGTCAAGTATCTGATGGTGTAATGTACTCCTAAGTGACGAAAGTTTATGTAGAAAATATTTGTGTGAAACTTCATCAAAAGCTTTCATAAAATCCATATAAACATTGTTGACTGATCTTCCTTGGTCCAAGTGCTTTGTCCAATCATTCATAACGTGTATCATTTGTATTTTTGCGGATCAGCCTGTCAGAAAACTGTACTGTTTGTTACTTAATACGGTAACCTGTAACCTGCTAGAATGAAGATGGTTTATCAGACTGTCTCGTATAATTTTTTTTCCAGAATTGTGCTAACTATACAAGTTAGGCTGATTGGTCTGTAGTTTGATGGGTCGCAGTTATCACCTTTTTTGAACACCGGTGCAATCTTCCAAATGTCAGGTATCTTTTCAGAAACAATACATGACTGAAATATCTGTAATAGATGAACTGACAATTTAGATGCAAGTTCTTTTAGAACAACTGGATGTATTCCATCTGGACCAGGTGATTTTGATAATTTTTGTGTTAATGTCTTATGTTATCTTATTTGTTGAAGAGTTACGGAAAGAAAAACGAGATGAAGCATTTTGTGGCAAAAGACTACGACTCGGCGAAGATGACAACTTGGAATATGAATTCACTGCTTCCGATGTAATGAATTTGTGTTGTTGTTGTTATTCTAATGATTATTGATGCACTGCTGGCATTTATGATTAAATTGTGTAACATTCATGACAAGGCCCATAATTAGAGATCGAATGGACCGACTGCTGCTGTTCCGAGACCGAATCAGTAACTGCACGAATTTGTTCCCGCCGGAACCGAACCAAACCACACATGCAGATCCGCGCTAGCCGCCGCGAACCACCCACGCCGCAGACCGCCGTGGCGGTCGGCGATGTAGGTGGTCATCTGGCGAGCGGTGTCGGGAACTTCAAAGGACACTTTGACGGCCAGATGTCAGACGCAACCGTTGTGACACAGAAACAGAAACCATGTAGTTCAGAAGAAACGGTCCGGGCAATAATCTGTGGAGGCAGTGTGGGAGGAAGAAGTGAAATAGAGTACAAAATTGGATACCCATTTTGAATCCTGCCTGGAATCCACGCTCATGAATCCAAGCATTACTTCTTGGCTACAAAATCATGTTGATGTTCATGTGCCAGTGTTTAAAGTTTATGTATTTTATGCTGCTTCCAGCCAGACAACATGGGATGATGACTGATGAATATCGCAAACAAGACAGGATTGACAGTAAACAGACACGAAGCAACATTACTAGTTGTAATCCATACATTACACAAGAACAAGTTGTTACAACGAAGCTCCTACAAAATTCAAATTAAGAATTTATATGTCAGCTTTTGAGCGCACGTATCGTATCGTATCATACTCAAAGCACTACCTAAAAGTTTGTATTGTATTTAAGTTGGCTGATGATGATCATATTATAATATGTATTTGTGGTAACATTTAATAAAAACTGTTTGCTATATTTACTCTTTGAGTCTCAATGAATTTATAAAGTGACACATTTGAAGTCGGGAGTTAACTGTAGCACAGTGTACATTTGGACAATGTTCTAGGATGCTCATTATATTCATGTCTGTTTTTTGCATTGTTGCTGTTGTTTATCAAAACAGGTGCAACAGGCTGCATATAAATTGCAGAATAAGTCAGAAAATAGAAGTTTGCATATGAAGCTTTTAAGGCAAGCATTTTCCCAAGGCACTGCTCTCATTGATGCCTTTATAAGGTAACTTCCTTTGATCATATATTGCTTATATCTGTACATAATAAACGCAGTTTCTGTTCAGAAATTGAAGCTACATGTTTGATCTGCTGTGGTACCATTATTTTGATTAGTAATGATACATCTCTCTATCCAAGTAAATCTTTTTAGTTTTGTTTGTGTTATATTACCATATTTTTGGTTTATTTCATTTGTAATTGTCCAGAATTTCCAAAATTATAGAAAGTAGTGCTGATGGCATGTCCCAAAAAGTGTTGCCAAAATACAAATGATACCGATAATACAATTGACAATAATAATAATAAAAACAGAGGCCATGGTCATTGCTATAGATGGAGAATCTTTACATTTTAGCAACCAGCCGGGCTTTTCTAGAAGTACGCTGGATTTTGTCGATCACTAATGTGGCCACCAAATAGCTAAGAACCTGATCTACGGTACTTGGCTACAAAGTATGGAGCAAGCATGCCTGCAGTAGTATAATGCATTTAGTTTACCATAAGCTGCAGTGCTTGGCTGTATTTGCAACATTGATAATCTGATCTCAGTGATCTGTAACACTGAGTTGTCGAAGGTTGGCATCCCTTCACCCAGGGTATCACTGACCTAGTTGTACAATGACCTATTTGAATACAGTTACCTGCAAATTTTAGCCACTTAGAGAGAACACGCTTATTTATGACAGAGAACACGCTTATTTATGACATGACTATTTCATACTGGATGTTTAACTCAGAAATTATGTGATGAATTTTGTTGAAGCATTTACATGTACATTTCAAATGAAAGATAATTATGCAGGTTAAAAAGATTTTCAACCATTTGACATGACCTTATTGGGACATGATATACAAGTACCACTGCTCTGAACAATACTATTACAACTAATGATTCTGAAATTATATCGAAAGTACCGCTGTATAATTGGCATGTAAGTGATTTGTGTCTTTTAAAATGATGTTATATATTAACTGATACAAAGCAAATGCAATGCCTTGAATGCAGTGGAAGTAACACAAAGCCTCGATAAAATGCAGCAAAATACACCTTTTAGTATCATTCACTGTGTTATTCAAGGACTCAGTCGTTCCCACCTGGAGCAGTTACTAGATTCTGTTCATGATGCTGCCAGTGAAACAGATACTGTGGTCTTAGTGATAGTAAAATTTGGGTTACTGGGTTGACACTTCTCCACCTTAACTCAATGGTCTAGACAGTTTTTGCATGCAGACTGCAGAAATAGGAAAATGTGACTAAAATGTGACATTATTGAAAGATATTTGAAAATGTGTTAATAGTTGATGACTTAAAACGTGAATTGGTGTGGTTAGTGTTGACAACTCAGTGGCATGCCTGGTTGGTTTACTGTCTGGATTGGAACTAAATCTGCAGCTTGATGCAGCGTGGTGTCTAACAAACATGGCTGCTGGCACTGATGATCATGCACTTGTGGTTATAAAGCATGCAGGTGCATATCTTGTAACATATCTATCAAGTGGAAATACCCCAATGCAGGTTACCACTCCTGTTTACTTTGTACTTGGCTATTAGTTCAGATTATTGCATTCTTTTGGCTTTTTTACAGTTGTCGTTAAGCAGTTGTTTCATATACACCGATTTTCTTGAGAAGTCTGTAATAAGTATGGAAATATAAAATAGGAAGGACTAAAGACGTTATGTAACATTACTAAAAGATAGTCAAGATGTCGTGTAGTTAGTACTGTGTAATGACTGAATACAGGGTGTACATTTTAAATATTTTGATTAATAAAACTCAAAATCTGAAACTATGACTGTGCCCTAATTTAAGAATCCATGGTCATTTGCCAGCCCCGATTATAAATGGGTGAGGAGATAACCTTTGAAAATGGTCGAATTTCCGACTTTCAAGGGACTGTGACCTTGACCTTGGATCTGGTCATACTGCATACCGTCATGCGTCACTCGTCGACATCTACCTACATACCAAATTTCATTGAAATCAAAGAAACGTTTTGTGTACGCATGGGCGGATGGACATTTGAGACCGGCTTCATTAGGTCGACTCAGAGGAAACATGAACAGTAACTATAAAACAGAAGCTAGCACAAAGGTGATGACTGGTGCCCAATACTAACAAATTTTGTGAAGTAGTAAAACTTGAACCACATTTTGTAGTTGCAAATAGCAGTTCAGTATTAACTGCAGGAAACATGGCAGTATTGTTAACTGTGATTTGAATGTTACATTGCAGTTATATGAGACTAAGTTTAGCAGTGTACAAGCAAGAAATCATGAATTACTGTAACTAACGTAACTTAATATTACTGACAGATTCAATGTGTTTGTATATGGTGTTTTATAGGATCAGTGTGCTTGGGCAATAGGAAATCTTGCTGGTGGTAATTCTACGTGTCGCGAAATGCTGTGTGCACAGGGAGCTGTTGTGCCCTTAGTAAATTTATTAAAGGTATTTGGAGTCTGGAATTTTTGTATGCTGTTGTTTTGTTTGTTGTGTCATTATTCGCCCAAAGCGATGTATCGCTTTGGGCGAGTATTGGATTTACCCAAAGGGCTCAAAGAACGGCCTTCACGCGGCCGTCTATAACTCCACCAAAAGTGAACCAATTTGGATGAAATTTGGGACGTTGTGAGCCAAATGTTGGGGGCTGGCCATGGCAGACTTTGGGCATGATCCGCAGTAGCGACAGCTTGAGAGGGAGCCGATTTTTTTTGGTCATGTAAACAACTCACGATTTCACCGATTTCCTCTCGGACAGTTTTCACATATTTTGCACAAAACAACATCGATCGGTGTCGAGATGTAAACTTTCAGAACAGAATTTTGACAGTTTTATCATAAGGGGTCGTTTTTAAAAAAACGCAAAAATTTCTCGAAAATTTTCAACTTCTGGCGACTTCAGGCTGCCAGAACTCCACAATGATAACAGATAGCCGGCCAAAATAAATCTCTATGGGATGTCTAGTTTCCATTATTAGGTCGACTCCTCCGAGTCGACCTAATAAAGTGGCTCTCAAATGTACATCCGTACGTCCTTGTCCGTCCATCGCAAAAAGTTTCTTTGAAACGATGTGACCATATGCAGTATGACCCGATCTAAGGTCAAGGTCACGAACCCTTGAAAGTAGGAAAATTGGTTATTTTCTAAGGCTATCTCCTCCCTCATTTATAGTGGGTCCTGGCAAATGAACATGGATTATTAAATTACGGCACCATACCTAAAGCTTATTGGGGCTGGATTTTTGATTTTTGTTTCAGATTTTGTCACGTGACTTTGAAGTTGCCAGTAAGTAGGAGTCGGCTGTCAGTCTCATGTGGGGCTAATTTAGTATTGTTGGAATTAATTCAAAGTCATTTCCCTGGCTTATACGCTCCGTACTGGAACGTACCCTCAATAGTTTTGCTCCGGATGATCGGATGCAGATCACAGCATTATGCGATACATTTGTAATCACCAGGAGGCGCCATGAACTATATACATACAGCAAATGGGAGCTATTTTTAGGTTGACTCCTGCGAGTCGACCTAATACAGTGGGTCTTAAATGTCCGTCCGCCCGTCCGTACGTTCGTCCATCCGTCCACAAAAAGTTTCTTCGATTTCAATGAAATTTGGCATGTCGGTAGAGGTCAATGAATGGTGCATAACGGTATGCAGTATGACCCGATCCAAGGTCAAGGTCACGAGCCCTTGAAAGGTGGAAATCTGTCCATTTTTGAAGGCTATCTCCTCCCACATCTACAGTGGGGGCTGGCAAATGACGACTGATTCTTAAACTAGGGCACAATACCTGAAGCTTATCGGGACCGGATTTTTGACTTTTGTTTTAGTTTTTGTGTCACGTGACTTTGAACTTGCAAAATTTATTTCTACGACGGACAACACATTCGTATTCGTATTCACCAGACGGCGCCTCATGAGCTAAATGCGTATCGCAGCCTACACGAAGTGCAGTGATTTTATTTACAATTCTGCAGAGTAAATGCGCAAAAAATAAATTTATTTACCGGAAATTTGTAGCATCGAAAGATTTCCGTTTGCATTAAGTAGACTATTATATGTAAATTGATTAATTGCCCCTGTGGTCTAGTGGATAGAGTACTATATACCAACCTGACGGTAAAGGGTTCGAGTCTCACTGACGACAAACTTTTTTGCATTTACAAATTTTTTTTAAATAAGTGCCTATAATAAGAACAATAATAATAATAATAGTAATGATAACGTTGGGTGCAGACTCCTGTATGTTTTGTAATAAGCACGTGCAATAAGACATTGCACATAGCAACACTGACAGGAATGACACGGGACTGTGGCACTCATGCACATCACCTGTACAGTGGCATAGATCTGATGGGAATTCTGGGAGACACATGGGCGGATCCATAAGGCTTGGATGTTACCGACCGAGTAGTGTGGTCTGTCAGTCGGTCTGTCAGTCGGTCTGTCACCTAGTGAGACTTGCAAAAACAGCTGTAGCGATCGAGATGTCGTTTGCGTCGACGATTATGGTGGGCCTAAGGAAACACCTGTAGCATATAGCGGACTGCTTTGGCCGAATACTGTATTGTGTTCATTCAACACAATACAGCCTTCTAGTTTAAGTGTGACTTTATTTTATAATGAAATGCAAACAGTTTGCACCAATGTTTAGCTATAGATGCTCGTACAGAAAGACTTTTTTGACTGCATTTGTTCTGTAATTTCCGTGACAGAACGAGCTCTATTGAAAAAATGTCAACCTGTACTGTATTCACCAGCTGTTAACGTTGTGCTTTGCATCCTTCTCAAATGAACATCATAAATTGGAACATGAATAAATGTCATAAACGTCATAAACTGATAACAACTGTTATTAGTTCAGCCAACGACATTTTACTGTTTTTGTCATTATACACATGTGCATTATATTTATTTATGCCTCCACTCCTTCTAATAATAGTAATAATAATAATTATTATGTGCATTTCTAACCTGCCGTCAGGTCGTAACTTTGGAGTTGGTGGCACACAGGTCAATGAAATTACTGTTTGATAATGTGAGCCAGATCATAAAACCGATATTTAATTACTATTAGTGAGGAGCTTTGGAGAACTGTGAGTTTTAGATGGCAGGTGCTGAATGATGGAAGCAGTGTTTGACATTCGAAGTCAGTTGTGGATGGTTGGATTTCATTTGGCTCGTAAAACATTTTGGTGTATACTAATCTCTAAAGAGATGCAGCCTAACTTATGATTAGCGTGGACAAATAGGACATTAATCATAAGTCTAGAATGTATGCAGTGAATGTGTTGTCGTTGTGTGTGAGTAGTAAGCCAACATATTGCTGTGTTACAGTCGCCGGTTGCGTGTGTCGTCCAGTCAGCTGCATTTGCATTGTCAAACCTTGCCCGTGACAAGCAAACTCAACAGTCAGTATTCTACTGTTATGACTGTAATTTTGACCTGCCCATGTAGCTCAGTGGTCAACGCACTCGGGCACCATGTGCAGTGGAGCATGCAGCTTGAGGGAGTGCCTCAATAGTGTGGTTCAAAGCTCGGTCCTGGGCGCATCTGCCTTACACCAAAGAATTAGTTCAAATAATTCTATGCACATGATGAATAGTCATAGGACGACATTCGAATTCGACGACGTTCGAACTTCGAACGTTTTTAGAAGATTCAAAATTCAGCGAATTTTTTTCACATCCCATCGTCGAATTCAAATGTCAGGTCTATCGGTGCCACATGTTTACACAGACCGGCCACTGGAACAGGTGAACAGGTTAACTACAAGTGCGAGTTGCCTAATAGTCTGAAAGGACCGAAAATAATACTAAACATGGCTGACCGTTACGTTACGAAAGACGGCATTTAGAGTGGCCCGTTTTGGATTTTAGGCAATGCGCTTACATATTTGTTGTGTAATGTAAACAAAAGTCAAAAACAATGACGGACAAAAAGTAGACCTATATGTCAAAATTGTTAACGTATGATCAAATTCGCATTCAACGAATGCGAATTTTTCTCAACTTCGTCACAACCCTAATGATGAAGAGGGAGATAATCCTGGGCAGGAAGAAGAGGGCTCGACTTTGTTCTCTATCATCTGTGATCATTGCTGTGGCTATCCACTGGCTGGTGCAGCACCAGTCAGGGCTAAGCCAGATGGTAGGTTACGTATAGAGGGGGCACGCTACAAGCTGTTCACTTCACTTCCTACTTACTTCTCTATCTTCATAGCCTACTACAGCTGGAGCGTTGCTGTGCACACGACACTATGCCATTTTTTCAGTCGGCTGCCTTTTGCCAGGTGGTATGGATGCCGAAGTTCATCTGATGGACGTTGTCCACGACCACTCGTAGCCATGTCGAGCTTGGCCTCCCTTGAAGTCGCTTCCAGGACAATGGTGGCTTCTGTATTGCAGCCTATACAGCACGACGATGAACTTCTTACTTACTTCCTACTTATTCTTCCTCCACCCGACACGTCACACATACATTAGCACACACCTACCAATTCTCCTCCTCTCCCTGTGCGAGCACACTGGACCACTACGAGGTCTCCGCACTGAGGTCTAGAGTAGGCTGGACCTCTGCCTGCAACCCCGCAATAACGAACTAACGAACGAATGACTGTAGTTTTGTGGTTTTTGATTGCACATTTTCTATGGAGATGATTTACTGTTGTGTTCTCGTGCTGTACTGTGTACTGTGTGCTGTGTGCGGTTGTCGTGTGACACTTTAGAGTTATGATGGACAGTGGAATTATTTCTCACATGGCTAGTCATTTTGTGTTCGCTGCTGGCAAGCTCAATGTCACTTCGGAGATTGCTTGGTTGTTGACGTACTTAGCTGCCAGGTGTGCTCTACTCTGTGAAGTCACTGACTGAATGTACTGTGTACATGTTAGCTGAAGCAGTGTTGACTGTGCTGACCGACGTGTGAAAAAAAGCAATATCAGTTTGATGTTGATTTGTATGTCTGAATCGGTTTCTTGATTCAAAATCGTTCAGTTCAGTGCTTGTCGCATGTGGAGTGATGGAAATAGGCAACAGTTAACAGTAATCATAATTATTATAGTATGGCAACTATAAAAAACAAGTGGGCAAAGAATTTTGATGAAAGGCCACATTGCCATCTTGGCAACCCTCGCAGCGGCAAATAGATTTATCTGACCTTAACCAACATGCTTCGTTAGGCCCACATGAGTCAGGCCCCCCAAACGGCATCTCAGTCGGTTCACCCGATTTTTGCACAGCTCACTTGTGTGCCGAAATCATCAACTTGTCACCCCTTATGATGACAAATGGATTTGCCCAACCTTGACCCCTCTGATACATGGTTTCTTGGGCCCAAATGAGTCAGCCCGTCAAGCAGCATCTCAATCAGTGTAGCTGTTTTTGCAGGACTCAACCGTGTGCTGAAATCGCCAACTTGTCACTCTCCTTGGTGGCGAATGGATTCGTGCCACCTTGACCCCATATAATAATGCTTGCTCTGGCCCGCTTGAGTCAGCCCACCAATCGGCATCTCGATCGGTTCAGCCATTTATGCATACACCACAGCAAAGGCTCCCAATGCTTTTGAGTGGGAGAGACAACCCCCCAAAATTGTCCCTTCCCCTTGAGAGATCCGGCCCCCATCTATAATATATGGTTTCTTGGGCCAACGTGAATCATCACCGAAATGGCAACTTGATCAGTTGAGCCGTTGTCAAAGGGCTCACGAATGTGACTGACGGAACAACCATGTGTAGCAATCGGCCATCGCTAGCTGTCGCTGTAGTGTGAATTAACAATACATATGAATAGTTCCTAGATGATGACCATTTTAACTAGAAGTAACCGGCACTCACAAGAGTGAAAAACCCACACTGACACGACCTTGACCTTTGATCCCGAAATAAATTGGTTTTCAAGACTCATGGTAGAACGTTTCTATGTTTCTGTGTCACTGATCATAGTTGCAACGGTTTTTGAGATATCGTGTGGAAAACAGATGCACAGACAGACAAATACAACTGAAAAACCTACCCACGTGACTACTGTTGGCACGGGTAATAACACAGAAGTGGTAGGACCAAACACTTAGGAATGGCAGATGTCAGAAACCGAGTGAACAGAATGCTCTCCACAAATTTACATGGTGTATTTTTGTATAAAATACTGCTCATGTGAACTGACCAAGTTGGAATTCCAGTTTTCAAAAATGTGTCAATTTATGTAGCATATAGGACATCAGTAGTGTTGGTGTTAGTGATTTGTAGTCATTGTCTTAATGTGAACTGAAAACTAATTGGATCTGTATGTAAGTTGTCATTGTGTCATCGTATTCAGTCTACATCTACCGTTATGCTGTTTTTTTAGTTGTCATACCCCAAGAATTAATACTTATTAAATTTTAATATTTATAATATAGTTCTACCTTAAAGGTGCAATATAACCTAAATTGTGTTGAAAATGCCATTAAACTCCAACCAACCAACCTCGTCATTGTGACATTTACTGAACTGTTAATAATGATTGTAGTTGTCGTAGTTTTAGTTTTAGTAGGTTGAAGATGGTTTGCATGCTGTTTGTCTTGTTTAACAACACTGAAACATCACATTTCGTATTGGCTCGGTAGTCTATTGGCAGTGGTGTCGGACTTGTGACTCAGTAGTCATGAGTTCAGTCCCCGGCCGCTGCATTATCGTTTGGTTGATACTGGGATGGGTGACCATCTTCGGGCGAGCATACCACCTCAGTGTGTAGCCAGCCACCCAGGCCAACCCACCTCCTACTCTCTGTGGGATGGGAAATGAGTACCGGCCAAAATTGTGATGATGCTCTGCAGCTGGGAGTGAATGCAGAGTGTTTCATTCCATTCATAGATAAACGATGTTAAACGTGTGAGTGGCAGGTAAAACTGTGTGATCCCTTAACATGTCATCCTGAGCGCTTAAGAGATGAGTTTAATAACTGAATGCTATATAAATGAGACATTAAATCTACACCTTTACCTTTTCATAAAAGTGTTGCATTGTGTGTGTTTAGTGGTGAGTACGGCAGTGATCTGCATGCTGCTGGCATTCCAAGCTCACTAGTGTCACTTGTGACAGATCTGGCTGCTGAGAATATAGACTGTATACAGGTATGCTATTTTACTATATACCGGTCAGCTGGATGTACCATTTCTGCATTATACCGTGCTTTTTTAGGTTGACTCTTCACAGCGTTGACCTAATAAAGCTGGTCTCAAATGTCTGTTCGTCCGTCCAAACGTACATGCGTACTTACGTACGTACATACGTATGTACATCCGTCCATCCACAAAAAGTTTCTTTGATTTCAACGAAATTTGGCACGTAGGTAGAGGTCGATGAGTGATGCACGACGGTATGCAGTATGACCCGATCAAAGGTCAAGGTCGCGAGCCCTTCAAAGTTGGAAATCGGCCGTTTTTATAAGCTATCTACTCCGCCATTTACAATGGGAGCTGGCCACTGACCATGGATTTAAACTAGGGCACAATATCTAAATTTGATCAAGCCAGACGTTTGATATTTGGCTTATTTTGTGTCATGTGACTTTGAAGTTGGCACAAACGTCAGTTGCAAAGAGTTGACCATCAGTCCTTGTACGAAGCTAATTTTTATTTCTTTCATATCATGACTTCATGACTTGACTACTGTAACTCACTTTTGTCTCGTCTGTGATGGCCAGCCATTCTGCCTCTGCATCGTGTGATGAATGCAGCAGCATCATGAATCAGTTATTTACAAAGTTCCTGTCCAGTCCCACAGTTTGTCCATAAAAGAAGGCTAGTTGAACAAACAGTATACAGTTACGTGTACATTGGTTTGGAGCAATGTTAAACTACATTAACTAGATATCCTGCATATGGAAATGAAAAACTGAGACAATTCATCAAAAGTGGTGAAGAAGTTGATGAGCCGGCAAGATTTAATGCTTCACATTGTAGGTTATTACGTGACTTGTAGGCCAGGCGCCCGATTTACCAAAAAAATCTTAGGAAAATCCTAGCATAAGTTTTTCCTAAGTTTATCTTAAATTTATCCTAAGTTATAAGGTTAAGATCTTCATAGATTTTTACACATAATTTACTAAAGCAATCTTAATACTTAAGTTCTTCCTCTATATATGC